>OLII01000304.1_pt1 | contig 19422 bp, 17 predicted proteins | sample 1609481 | NCBI WGS metagenome assembly OLII01 (sample SAMN05416859, study PRJEB24817) | seawater metagenome | isolation source: Sea water | place: Canada:Atlantic | collected 2013-11 | reverse complement strand
AGCTAAAACAGAAGAGGCTAAATAATTAAATGTATAATTACGTAAAACCTTTCTAATATATTTATTAGAAAGGTTTTTCAAAAAAATAAAAGCGACATGGCAAATATAACTGCTGCAGACGTAAAAAAATTAAGAGAAGCAACTGGTGCTGGAATGATGGACTGTAAAAAGGCATTAGTAGAGGCAGAAGGAAACTTCGACAAAGCAATTGAAGTATTGCGTAAAAAAGGTCAGAAAGTAGCTGCTAAAAGAGCTGATAGAGAGTCTAATGAAGGAACAGCTATCACAAAAATCAATGATGACAACACTTCTGGTGTTGCTATTGTTTTAGCTTGTGAAACTGATTTCGTAGGTAAAAATGATTCCTTTAAGGAATTGGCAAATAAATTCGCAACAATCGCCTTAAACCACGACAGCAAGGAGTCTTTCTTGGCTGCTGATTTTGATGGAATGACCGTTGCTGATAAACTTGTTGAGCAAACAGGTGTTATTGGAGAAAAATTAGACATCACAGCTTTTGAAAGAGTAGAAGCTCCTTTCGTAGGATCTTATACACATGGTGGTAAAATTTCTGCTATTGTTGGTTTAACAGCAGCAGTAGATAAGGCAGAGGTGCTTACAAAAGACGTTGCAATGCAAATTGCATCTATGGGAGCTACTACCTTATCTTATAAAGATTTCGACCCTTCATTTGTTGCTGCAGAAACTGAAGCAAGAATCGCGGTAATCGAAAAAGATAATATCGAATTGGGAAGACTTGGGAAAACATTGAAAAATGTACCTCAATACATTTCTATGTCTCAATTAACCGAAGAGGTTTTAGCCAAAGCTGAAGAAGCAGCAAAAGCTGAACTTAAAGCAGAAGGAAAACCTGAGCAAATTTGGGATAGAATCTTACCTGGAAAAATGGAAAGATTTATTTCTGACAACACTACATTAGATCAAGAACAGTGTTTACTTGATCAAAACTTCATCAAAGATGAAAAGAAAAGTGTAGCGGCTTATGTAGATTCTTATGGAGAGGTTGCTATTAGCACTTTCAAAAGAGTATCTTTAGGATAATCTTATACTACATTACAACACATTAAAACCATTCGATTTCGAATGGTTTTTTTGTTTAGAAAAACAAAAATACAGCGTAAAAGCTTTCTTGGAATTTAGTATATTTGCGAAACTTTCAATGAAATTATGAAGTACAAAAGAATTCTTTTAAAACTAAGCGGAGAAGCCTTAATGGGAGACAGACAATATGGGATAGACCCTCAGCGCTTGTCTGAATACGCAAAAGAAATAAAAACTATTGTAGAAAAAGACATCGAAGTTGCCGTTGTAATTGGTGGGGGAAACATCTTTAGAGGTGTTGCTGGAGCTAGTAATGGCATGGATCGTGTGCAAGGAGATCATATGGGAATGTTAGCTACTTGCATCAACGGATTGGCCTTGCAAAGTGCATTAGAAGCTGAAGGTGTATATACCAGACTACAGACCGCTATTGAAATTAAAGAAATCGCAGAACCATACATTAAAAGAAGAGCCATTAGACATCTAGAAAAAGGAAGAGTTGTCATTTTTGGAGCAGGTACAGGTAACCCTTACTTCACCACAGATACTGCAGCAGTACTTCGAGCAATTGAAGTTGGTGCAGATGCTATATTAAAAGGAACCCGTGTAGATGGTATCTACACTGCAGATCCAGAAAAACACAAAGACGCCATTAAATTTGAAAACATTACTTTTAAAGAAGTTATTGACAAAGGACTCAAAGTGATGGACATGACTGCTTTCACATTGAGTGAAGAGAATGATTTACCAATTATTGTCTTCGACATGAATACCAGTGGAAATCTAATGAAATTAATTTCTGGCGAAAATATTGGAACGGTAGTAAATAATTAATAGATCCTAAAAGTTTAAGTGATGAACGAAGAAATTGAATTTATAATAGACAGCGCTAAAGAGCAAATGCAAAACGCAATAGAGCACTTGGTAAAGGAGCTAAGAAACATTAGAGCAGGAAAAGCAACACCTGCAATGTTAGCTGGAATTCAAGTAGATTATTATGGTTCTTCTACTCCATTAAGTCAGGTAGCAAACGTAAACACTCCAGACGCACGAACTATTACTGTGCAGCCTTGGGAGAAAAATATGTTACACGAAATTGAAAAAGCCATTATGGTTGCAAACATAGGCTTTAACCCTATGAATAATGGAGACAATATTATCATTAATGTTCCACCACTTACAGAGGAAAGACGTATTGGCCTTTCCAAACAAGCAAAGGCAGAATCAGAACATGCAAAGGTGGGGGTGCGAAACGCCCGCAAGGAAGCTAACAACGAGATCAAAAAAGTTGAAGTTTCTGATGACATGAAGAAAAATGCAGAAGTAGAAATCCAGACATTAACAGATTCTTTTGTGAAAAAAACGGATGAATTATACGTTGTGAAAGAAAAAGAAATCATGACGGTATAGTGATATCACAAAGCGAATATATAAAGGAAAAGAGTGTGCTAAACACTCTTTTTTTTTGGTTTAGGTTTACAAACATTTAGTACCTTTGTCGAAAATAAAAAAGCATGAATTTTTGGACTAAAGTGGCAGGTTTAATTTTACGCAACAGATATATTGTGCTGCTGTTGGTTGCAACTTTTACTGCATTTTTAGCTTCACAGATGAAGCACATGAGGTTTTCATATACCGAAGCCAATTTATTGCCTGAAAACCACGAGGCCAATATTCAGTACAACCAATTCTTAGAAATTTTTGGAGAAGAAGGGAATCTCGTAATTCTTGCTGTGAAAGACAGCACTCTTTTTACTCCAGAGAAGTTCAATGCATGGAATGCGCTTACAAAAAAGTTAGACAAGCATGAACAAGTTGAATTTTCAGTATCCATTGCTGACGTTCAAGAGTTGAAGGCTGACAGAAAAAACAAAAAATTCATTGTTCAGCCTTTAATAGCAGAAACACCAACAACACAAAAAGAGATTTCAGCGATAAAAAGAGAGCTCTTTGAAAAGCTGCCTTTTTACGACAACCTCTTGTACAACAAAACAACAGGAACCGTACAAACAGCCATATACATTGATAAAGAAATAGTAAACACACCAGCACGAAGAGACTTTATATTCAATGACCTAATTCCTACGATTGCTTCTTTTGAAAAAGAGTACAATTTAGAAGTTAGAATCTCTGGAATGCCCTATATCAGAACCTTGAACTCGCAAAACATTCAAGATGAAATTTTACTATTTGTAGTCGGTGCTTTGCTCATTACAGCCATCATATTTTTCTTCTTTTTTAGATCCTATCGTGCAACATTTATCACATTACTTGTGGTCATGATTGGTGTGGTTTGGGCTTTTGGCTTTATAGGATTGTTTGGATATGAAATTACTGTATTAACAGCGTTAATTCCTCCGTTAATTATTGTTATTGGGGTGCCAAATGCCGTCTTTTTGATAAATAAATACCAACAGGAGGTTAAAAAACACGGGAACCAAGCCAAATCATTACAACGCGTAATTTCAAAAATTGGAAACGCTACCTTAATGACCAACATTACCACTGCATCTGGTTTTGCAACCTTCGTGTTTACAAAAAGTCAACTATTAAAGGAATTTGGTATCATCGCTTCCATCAATATTGTTGGAATCTTCATCCTAGCTTTATTAATTATTCCAATTATTTATAGCTTTATGCCATTGCCCAAGAAAAAACATTTAAATCATTTAGAGAAAAAATGGATTGACAATGTGGTCAACTGGATGGAAGAAATGGTTCGCTTTAAGAAAATCACCATCTACATCACCACCGTAATTGTGATTATTATTAGTATTATTGGAGTGTATCAAATACGTGTTTCTGGTAGCTTAATAGAAGACATGCCTAAGGGAAAACAGTTTTATAAAGACATTAAGTTTTTTGAGAATGAATTTGGTGGTATCATGCCATTAGAGATTTTTATTGACACTAAAAAAGACAAAGGTGTTATGAAACTTTCTACCTTAAAAAAGATGGAAAAAATTAATGAGGCCATTGAGCAATTTCCTGAATTATCCAAACCAATTTCTGTCACGAATCTGGTCAAATACTCAAAACAAGCCTACTATAAAGGCATTCCTAAATACTATCAGCTACCTACCTCTCAAGAACAGAGTTACATCTTTTCATACACAAAAAATTCAGATGGGAATTCTCAAATGCTCAATAATTTTGTGGATTCAACCGGAAGATATGCGAGAATAACAACGTTTATGAAAGATATCGGTACCGATAGAATGACCTTAATTCAAGATCGCTTAAAAGCCGTAATAGCGAAAGAATTCCCTGAAAGTAGATATGAAGTGCATTTGACTGGAAAAGCATTGGTTTTCTTAAAAGGAACCAACTACCTCATAAACAACTTAATGATATCATTATCGCTCGCCATCTTCTTAATTTCTCTGTTCATGGCTTGGATGTTTAAATCCTACCAAATGATCTTAATTTCCATCATTCCAAACATGCTACCGCTTTTAATTACCGCAGGTTTAATGGGCTTCATTGGCATCCCAATAAAACCATCTACTATTTTAGTTTTTAGTATCGCATTTGGTATATCTGTAGATGACACCATTCATTTTCTAGCTAAATACAGGCAAGAACTGCAAGCAAACAATTGGAAGATTAAAAAATCTGTATACAGCGCTTTAAGAGAAACGGGAGTTAGCATGTTTTATACTTCCATTGTTTTATTCTTTGGGTTTTTAGTCTTTACAGTATCCAGTTTTGGAGGAACCATTGCACTCGGAGGCTTGGTATCGGTAACACTGCTCTTTGCAATGGTATCTAACTTACTATTATTGCCCTCTTTGTTATTAACCTACGAGAAAAAAATTACGAATAAAAAAGTTTTCAAGGAACCGGCAATTAAAATTTTCCCACCAAAAGAGAACACAGCAGAACAGCCTCATTAAATTCCTGTGATATTCACAACTGTATCGTTGTTAATTATCGCTAAAAAAGTATCTTTGCCTTTCAACCTCACAGAGGTGAAGTTGTAACTATTTATTTTTAAGAGGATGACTAGAAGTAGCGTATTAGAATTATTAGAATCAGATAAGTTTTTACAAGAGGTAACCATAAAGGGATGGGTAAGATCATTTAGAAGCAAACGATTTATTGCTTTAAATGATGGATCTACCATTCACAATATTCAATGTGTTGTGGACTTCGAAAATACTAGCGATGCACTATTAAAAAGAATTACTACAGGCGCCGCTGTATCCATTAAAGGAACACTAGCAGAAAGTCAAGGAAAGGGGCAATCTGTAGAAATACAAGTAGCTGAGTTAGAAATTTTAGGAGACTCTAACCCAGATGAATACCCGATTCAGCCTAAAAAGCACAGTTTAGAGTTTTTAAGAGAAAATGCTCATTTAAGGATTAGAACCAACACGTTTAGTGCTGTTATGAGGGTGCGTTCGAAACTGTCTTTTGCAGTACATAGCTATTTTCAAGAAAATGGATTCAACTATGTGAATACCCCAATCATTACAGGTTCTGACGCAGAGGGAGCTGGAGAAATGTTTGGAGTTTCTGCATTTGAAGCCAATAAAGCGCCATTGACAGAAGATGGATCCATCGATTATAAGCAAGATTTTTTTGGTAAGGAAACCAACTTAACGGTTTCTGGTCAGCTAGAAGCTGAAACCTATGCCATGGCACTAGGAAAAGTATATACCTTTGGCCCTACTTTTAGAGCTGAGAACTCAAATACCACACGTCATTTGGCCGAATTCTGGATGATTGAACCTGAGGTAGCATTTATGGATTTAGACGGCAACATGGACTTGTCTGAAGACTTTATTAAATATGTTCTAGAATATGTTTTAGACCACTGTAAAGATGATTTAGTATTTTTAGACAAGCGATTTACTGACGAAGAAAAGACTAAACCACAAGCACAAAGAAGTGATATGGGCTTGCTCGAGAAACTAGAGTTTGTTGTCAAAAACAACTTTAAACGCGTGAGTTATACAGAAGCAATAGATATTCTGCGTAATTCTAAACCAAATAAAAAGAAGAAATTTGCCTACCCGATAAACGAGTGGGGAGCAGACTTGCAATCAGAACACGAGCGATTCTTAGTTGAAAAGCATTTCAAATGTCCAGTTATCTTATTTGATTACCCAGCCAATATCAAAGCCTTTTACATGCGCCTAAATGAGGACGGAAAAACCGTAAGAGCAATGGATGTATTGTTTCCAGGAATTGGAGAAATTGTAGGAGGAGCACAACGTGAAGAGCGTCTCGATGTTCTCAAAGAAAAAATGGCAGCATTAGAGATTGATGAAAAAGAATTGTGGTGGTACTTAGATACGCGTAAATTTGGTACGGCAGTGCATTCAGGGTTTGGTCTCGGTTTTGAACGTTTGGTTCAATTTGCCACTGGAATGGGAAATATAAGAGATGTAATACCTTTCCCAAGAACACCGCAAAACGCAGAGTTCTAAGCACAGCAAAAAAGAAATATTTATAAAATGCTAAAACAAAGTTTAAATTTTAAGTTACTGCAAAAGTTATCTCCTCAACAAATACAGTTGATGAAGTTAATTCAGTTACCTACACAAGCTTTTGAAGAGCGTTTAAAGCAAGAAATAGAAGAAAACCCAGCATTAGACACGGGAAAAGAAACCGCAGAATTCGACGATTCCTTGAGCAATGAATATGAAGATACAGGCAATGAAAAAATAGAAGCGGAAGACATTAATATTGATCAGTATTTGAGTGATGACGAAATTCCTCACTACAAAACACAAGCCAATAATTATTCATCTGACGATGAAGACAAAAGCATCCCGTATGCGTCCGGAACTACCTTTCATCAATCTCTAAAGAATCAGTTAAACACCTTTAGAATGAGTGAAGAGGAGCGCCTCATTGCTGAATTTCTTGTTGGAAGTATTGATGATAGCGGATACATTAGACGTAATATTCTAGACCTTGTCGATGACTTAGCTTTCACACAAAATATTTTCACCACAGAAGAAAAAGTGATTCACTTACTTACCACCGTTGTGCAGCGCTTAGATCCTATAGGTGTAGGAGGTAGAGATTTGAAAGAGTGTCTAATTATCCAATTAAAATCAAAACCAACACAACACAACCGAAGCATAGCTATTAGCATATTAGCATCTTCTTTTGATCTATTTGTAAAAAAACATTACAAGAAGTTAATGGAGAAATTTGAAGTTTCAGAAAACCAATTGAAAGAGGTGATTCATGAAATCAGCAAACTAAATCCAAAACCAGGAAGCTCCTATGCAGGCAATAATAAAATTGCTGAGCAGATTGTTCCTGATTTTTCGATAAAAATAATTGATGGAAATTTAGATTTGACCCTAAACTCGAGAAATGCTCCTGAGCTACACGTATCTCGGGAATATAACAACATGTTAAAAGGATATCAAGAATCGAAAGAAAAATCTAAATCTCAAAAAGACGCCGTATTCTTCATAAAACAAAAATTAGATGCGGCCAAGTGGTTTATTGATGCCATTAAACAGCGCCAACAAACACTGCTAATTACGATGAATACTATTATGCAATATCAATATGATTATTTTTTAACCGGAGACGAACGCAGGTTGAAACCAATGATTCTAAAAGACATTGCAGACGAGATCAAAATGGATATTTCAACAGTATCACGTGTAGCAAATAGCAAATACGTATCTACACCTTACGGCACAAAGCTGATCAAAGAATTCTTTTCTGAATCTATGAAAAATGACAAAGGCGAAGACGTATCTACCAAAGAAATTAAAAAAATTCTTCAAAATGTTATTGATGAAGAAAACAAGAGAAAACCACTAACGGATGATAAGCTCGCTGCTGTTCTCAAAGAAAAAGGATACCCCATTGCCAGAAGAACAGTTGCAAAATACAGGGAGCAATTAGACATACCTGTTGCTCGATTAAGAAAAGAAATATAAGCAGTGAGATTTCACAAACTCATATCTGCTCTATTACACCCTATCGTAATTCCTACTATTGGGTTGGTATGCTTCTTAGCACTGACCAAAGAAAGGATACCTCAGCCAGTAGCCTACTTTTTACTAAGTGTAATCTTTGTAACTACCTATTTAGTACCGCTGTTATTTTTATTCATCCTAAAACGACTAAAACTCATTCGAAATTTCCAAGTAAGTACGATAAGCGAAAGGAAAATACCGCTATTTCTCATGCTCATCATTTTTACTATTTTGGGGAGAAATTTGATAGCAATTCCTACTTTCAAACCACTTGGGATTTTATTTCATGGAACCAATATTGCATTAATTGTGGTATATCTCCTGTTTTTTTTCAAGATCAAAACAAGCCTACATGTGATTTCTATGAGTAGCTTATTCATGTTTTTTTTGATGTATTGCACGCTACAAGGAATGAATGCAATACCTGTCATCATTCCTTTACTACTGCTAACCGGTTTGTTAGCGAGTTCCAGGCTGTGCCTAAAGGCACATACCCCAAAAGAGGTATACATTGCGTTCTTCGTAGGCATCGGTTCGCAATGCATCGCATTTGCGTTCTTATAAAATGTAAAAAATCATCCCAAATCTCAATATTCGCGATCTAATTGATACGGTTCCTATGTCAGCATCCTTTAAGATGGGTGTGAGACCATAATCGACCTTAAAATTAAAGGAAGCATAACCGGCAGCAAGCGTGAGTCCGAATTGAACCTTATTAAAACGAGAAAGATTGGTATGCATACTATAAGTTGCATTCTCTGAATAACTCATGGAGTTTTTCAGATTATAATTCATTTTAACACCTGCGTATACTCTCCAGAATTTATATTTATTCGAAGAAGACGTTCTCCATCTAAACTCTAAAGGAATCTCCAATGAATGCATTCTCAGATTACCACTAGACTGAGAACCTGCATCTACATCTATCACCATGCTATTATTTTGCCTAGACAGCTTAAATCCATGCCTAAGGGCATCGTAGGCGTACCCCAAACCGATTCCTATCGCAAGTTTTCCACTTTTTACAAGAGAAATATCTTTTATGTAACCTGTATTCAAACCATAGGAGAAACCATTTCCCAATGCGCCAGAGGGCTGCTTCATCAATTCATTAAATGTCACACCCAAATACAACTGATCTTCCCAATAAGAGTCACCAACATCAAGCGAGTCTTTTTGACTAAAGAGCGAGCCTGAATATACACATAGTACTGCAAGAAGTATTTTTTTCATGGTGATACAGCGTTTTCAATACGGTTAAAGATATTATTTTTTTACATAAAAAAAGGACAACCGAAATGATTGTCCTTTTATAAAATATGGATGAAATACTTATTGTTTGATTTCCTCTACCTTACGACTAGACAAACTCAATTTCAATGCATTTACATCTCTTAACTTTAATTTGATGTCAGAAATCGTCCCAACACTTGAACCTACATCAGCTTTAATTGAAGTAGTCATGTATGGGTGTTCCGCTTCTGATCTTTGAGATCTTTCGTTGTAAATAAAAGCAGTAACGTCATCCGCTGTTGCAATTTTATCATTCAACTGAATCTTATCTCCTGTTCCCAATTTTGTATCTTTTGCTTTTCCTACGTAAATAGTACTCACTAGACTCTTGTGTTCTAGTTTCTTTACCTCGGTAGCATTTGGCAAACTTGGGTTCTCAATTTTTAAGTCTGTTTCTCTCATTACGGTAGTTACCATAAAAAAGAACAACAACATAAAAACAATGTCAGGTAACGATGCAGTATTTACTGCTGGCATCCCTTTTTTCTTCTTTCCGAATTTAGACATAATCCTTGTTTTTAATATTAGTTAGCAGAAGTCGGTTCTGCATCTGAAACAATCTGAGGATAGCGAGACTTTACAAATTCTACTTTCTCCTTCAATTCTTCATTAGTCTTATCTTTCTTGTATGCCTTTTCAAGCACATCATAAGATGTATTATACTTTTCTAAAGCCAAAGCATTTCTCAATTCAGTATACGCTCTTAAGAGTTCATTCTGCACTTTTATGTACATACCGTATTCAGTACCTCTGTCACTTTGAACAGAAATAATTGCTTTGTTTGGATGATCTGATGACTTATCACTTCTAGCGCCTTTACAATAATCACAAGGACCAGTGGAAACACCGTCAACAATCTTTCCTTCACCACCTCCATTATCAATAAACTTCACTGCAGCATCTTTCAATTCTTCTACAGTCATGTTCTCACCTTCAACGAGTAATTCGTTGTTTCTATTGATATTTACTTCGAAAATATTTCTTTCCTTAATTACAGGAGGCACATAATCTTTCGGTGGCTTTTCAGATAATTTCTTAGAAATACCTGAGTCCACATCCATTGTTGTTGTTACAAGGAAAAAGATTAATAACAAGAAGGCAATATCCGCCATCGAACCTGCATTAATTTCTGGGGTTTCTCTTCTTGCCATAATTTATGATTTAATTAATCCTTTGAACAAATCAATGACAAAGAATACTCCGGCGATTAGGCCTAAGAACATACTGTACCAAATACCAGTACTTACCCATTGATTGATTGAAGAACCTGCTTCTCCTCCTTTTAAAACTTTCCCTTGAGGATCTGTTACTTCGAGACTATCTCCTGTAAAGTAAGCCAACGCTAACAAAACTCCCAATGCGAGAATTCCTAGTCCAGTTTTTTTAAGATTCTCTGGATTTTTAAACATAGCACCTAATGAAAGTACTACTGTTACACCAACTGCTAGGTATAACAATCCTTGAGAAAAGGCCACAATTGGCGTAATGATGCTTTGTTGCACCTCTGGGTCATTTTCTATCAGGTCTGCATCTTCCATGAAGATTCTAATAAATAGAAAGGCTCCTATGGCAGCTACAAGCGCGATAAAAATGTTTAATATTTTTGATAGATTATCTTTCATAACTATTCTTATTTTTTGTATTTCACTAATAAGTCAATTAAAGAGATTGAAGCGTCTTCCATGTTGTTTACGATGCTATCTACTTTAGAAACGATATAGTTATAAAAAATCTGCAAGATAATCGCTACTACCAATCCAAATACGGTTGTTAAAAGTGCAATCTTAATACCTCCTGCTACTACTCCTGGAGAGATATCATTTGCTACTGCAATTCTATCGAATGCATCAATCATTCCAATTACAGTTCCCATAAATCCTAACATCGGTGCTAGTGCGATAAATAAAGACAACCAAGAAACGTTCTTCTCTAATAATCCCATTTGAACTCCTCCGTATCCAACAACTGCTTTTTCTGCTGCTTCTACACCTTCATCCATTCTGTCCAATCCTTGGTAAAAGATAGAGGCAACGGGTCCTTTAGTGTTTTTACACAACTCTTTAGCCGCTTCAACACCACCTGAACTCAATGCTTCATCTACACCTGCTACTAATTTCTTAGTGTTTGTAGTTGCCATGTTTAAGTAAATAATTCTTTCGATTGCAATTGCCAATCCTAAGATTAATGCTACTAATACAATCCCCATAAATTGTGGATCTCCTTCAATGAAACGTTTTTTCAACTCTTGGTGGAAAGTTTCTGACTGCGCTGCTTCTTGTGCGAAAGTTGATTGAATAGCTCCAAAAAACATGAATCCTGCTACTGTTAGGATGTTTGATACTTTTTTCATCTTTGTTATAAATTAAATTTTAATAGTTAACGGGTTAAAGGTATTGATTTTTATCTCAAAATCACCAAAAATTGCTTTTTCTACGTGACAATTTCTAATTCTTCCTCTTTTGAGAGTGCCAATTAACAAAAAAATGTTGAGTCACTAAAAAAAATTTGGGCTTTTTATGCCTAAAAAGCAAAAATTAATTGTTTTCTATCTCAATTTCTCATAGGAGGATTCATAACCCTATGAAAACAGTATCATTGCTTCCGTTTCTTACACTGGACTCAATTCGCCTCTCAAAGGTTTTTCAAACCATTTTTTAAACTCCTTTTGAGGAATATTTTCTCCTAATAAATACATTAATTTTGCGACTGCAGATTCGGTAGTTATATCATTTCCATTGATCACACCAATTCTCTTTAACGCAACACTCGTCTCGTAATGCCCCAACATAATGCTTCCTTTCGCACACTGCGTAACAAGAACAATTTGTATGCCATGTTTGACTGCCTTCTCGAGCAAGGCAATAAACCAAGGGTAGGTCGGCGCATTTCCCGCTCCATAAACCTCCAGAACAAGTCCTTGCAATCCATCAATACAAATTAAACTCTCCACAACCTCTTTGGTGATTCCTGGAAACAACTTTAATACAACAATCTTACTATTCAGCGCAGTCCTAACAATAAGTTTCGTTTCTTGATTTGACGGTTTCAAAAGCAAATCGGAATTGAACTGCAGGTGCACCCCACTCTCTGCCAAAGGCGGATAATTTAACGAAGCAAAAGCTTCAAACTGCTCAGCGTTTAACTTTGTGGTTCTATTTGCGCGGTATAACTTGTACTCAAAATACAAACAAACCTCTTTAACAATGGGAATTCCATGCTGATGTGCACTTGCAATTTCTATGGAGGTTATTAAATTCTCTTTCGCATCTGTTCTCAAATGACCAATTGGCAACTGAGAACCCGTAAAAACAATAGGTTTGTTCAAGTTTTCAAGCATAAAACTGATGGCTGAAGAGGTATAAGACATGGTATCTGAACCCGTTAAAACAACAAACCCATCGAAATTGTTGTAATTGTCTTCAATTACTTTTGCGATGGTCACATAATGAGCTGTATTCATATTTGAAGAATCTATAGGCTCTTCAAAAGAATAGGTATCAATAGAACATTCTAACTGCATCAACTCAGGAATCCGCTCCAACAACTTCTCGAAGTTAAATGCTTTTAAGGCATTTGTTTTGTAGTCTTTTACCATCCCAATTGTCCCTCCTGTATAAATGAGTAATATACGTGGTTTACCTGTCATTATCTTCATAAATTAATGTGGTAAATGTAAACTTAAAAATTGACTTAATAACTGAAAAAAACAGGAGACAAGTCAAATTTACATTTCTCAAATAGCACGAAGCACTGCAAGGGCACCTCTTGTCAAAAGAGAAAATAAATCTGTTCAAAGGGAATTTATACCGTTTCATCAGCTATTGATTTCAGTAACAAAACATTCATCGCACTTTTGTCCCTGTTCATTAAATATAGATACTCATGAAAAATTTCACATTTTTTTTATTCATTATCCTGGGAGCTCACGTTGGTATTTCCCAAAATAGCATCACGGGAAAAATATCAGATTTCCAAAGTGTAGGTTTACCTTATGCGAATGTCATTTTATATAAGACCGATAACAGCTCTCCTAAAGGAACCATTTCTGATGACAACGGTAACTTTAGATTCGAAAACATCAATCCTGGTCGCTATAAAATTGAAGTTTCAATGTTAGGTTTTGAAACAAAAAAAATAGCAGAATTTTTCTTAAACCAAAACAAGACGCTAGTGATTACATTACAAGAAGAAAATCAAACTTTAGATGAAGTTGTTGTAACAGCAAGCAGACCTGTTATAAGACAAACAGCAGAAAAGCTCATAGTAGATCTTGAAAAAACGGAGCTGTTAAATTCCAGTTTACAAGATATTATGCGAAAAGTACCGGGTGTCTTAGTAACAGATAGTGGTATTTCAATAGCGGGTAAAGGAGGCATTCGAATCTTAATTAATGGAAAAACAACAGAATACATGGATGTAGAAGCCCTGTTACGTGATTTTCCTGCAGACAATATTGCGAAAGTTGAAGTAGTAGAACAACCTGGATCCGAATATGATGCCTCAGGCTCTGGAGCCATTGTAAATATTATTTTAAAGAAAAATATGCGCCTAGGCACCCATGGCAGTCTAATGGGATGGATCGGAGAAGATGATGGTTTTGAATATGGAACGAGCGCTTCTATTGCGAGCTATAAAAACAAATTAAATTGGCAAACGAGCATCAGCCATTCCAAACCAACATGGAGAGAAGACTTGTTTATTGATAGAGTTGTGGGGACAGAAACGTACAATCAAAAAAGCATATCTCCATACAATCCTAATAACTTAGCCATGAGTGGGTCTATTGATTATTACATCAATGAAAACAACTCAATCGGAATTGGTGGACGCTGGAACCATAGAAGCTCGGACAGAATAACTACAAGCGCAACCGTTATTTCCAATACAAATACAGTGAATACGCTGCTTTCTGAAAATACCTTTGATAGAGATCGAACAGATTTCAACATCAACCCATACTACGAATACAAATCAGAATCACAAAAAATAATCATTGATTTTAATTACATCAACTACAGAAACGACAACACAAATATTCTGTCAGACATCCCTGGAAGCACACTCCCTTTTGTTGATAGAAAATACGCGCAAGATGGAACATACACCATTAAAACCTACAAGATTGATTATTCCACCGCAATTTCAGAAGACTTCACAATACATGCAGGTAGTAAATATGCGATGGTAGACACAAACAATGACTTGCAATCATTCCTAGACAGCAATGCGAATGGATTTGAGTTAGACAACACAAGCAGTAGTCAATTTTTAGTAAACGAACGTATTTTTGCTTTGTACTCTAAAATAAATACAACGCTTGGCGAGTGGTCTTTTTCTGGAGGCCTTCGCTATGAAACCAGCAATACAGATGGGACTTCTAATTTTGTGAAAAATGGAACCCCTAACACTGAAATAAAAAAAAGACCTATTAAGAAAATATTCCCAAGTGCCTCTATGAGTAGAAACATCACAGAAAATATGGCAGCGAACCTATCGTATAGCTATCGAATTAGAAGACCTTCCTACAACAGTTTGAACTCATTTCAAGAATTCATAGACCCTTTCTCTGCAGAAGAAGGAAATCCAAATTTAACCCCTGCATTTACCAATAATTATCAATTCAATTTAACCTTTCAAGGGCAACCTTTCTTCACTGTTGGATACAGCAACACAGCTGATGTTCTATTTAACCTCATAAAACAAGACAACAGCACTGCTCAAATAAGACAACAAACTGTAAACGTTGAAGACTTTACCAATTGGAACTTTAGATTGTTTGCCCCGCTGAGCATCATCAAAGATTTAAAGGGTTATACCGGCTTTATTGTAAATAAAAACTCCTATACCTCAGCACTTCACGGAGTGGATTTGTCTAAGTGGAGCATGTTTTGGTTTATTCAAGCGAACTACAAACTACCATGGGATGTGAATTTTGAACTCAATGGAAATTATGGCACTGGCGCTTTAGAGGGGCAAATTGAGGTAGACTGGCTAGCTGGTTTGGATTTTTCTTTCGGGAGGAGGTTTCTGGAAGACAAATTAAAAGTAAATTTAGGATTCAATAAGATGTTAAATAGAGGGTTCAATGGTAGCATTGACTATGGAAACGGAACAGCTCAAGTAGAGAGCAACGGATCTCGTCAGAACATTCAACTCCGATTGACCTATAGTTTTGGCTCTAAATTTGGAAAAAAGAAAAACAACCGAAATGCATCTGAAGATGAGGAAAACAGGATTGACAGTAATAATTAAATTATCCTACATTTGCTTCAATTAAAAGAAACTAATAAGCTAAACACACATTTAAATTCCTAAATTATACGAAGTACATGAATATCAAATTAGATAAATCAGATGGCATACTACTCGTCATTTATTTTAGTATTTCATTGACCATGGACATCTTTGGATACTATCAAGATGACAATATGCTAATAGAATATGTAGTTGACCTGCCAATGAGGGTCATAATCGCTCTTATTTTAATTTACATCTATGGCTTTATCCTAATCCCCAAATACATTGTACAAAACAGAAATTATCACCTATTTTTAACGTTCGGCATAGCGGCGCTCATTGTCTTTGGAGGCATACTGTATTCAGTCGGTTATTTGACGGCAGCAAAAGATTGGTCGAAATTTCCGGGACTCATAGAATTTGTCTTTAGAGCAATAGATACAGGCTCAGACACTCTTGCATTTCCACTTGGAATATTGCTTACCAAAAAATTCTATGAAGGACAGACGCAACTGCTGCAAATTGAAAGACAACAGAAAGAAAATGAATTAAAGTTATTGCGTTCCCAAATGGATCCACATTTCTTATTTAATAATCTAAATACATTAGACGCTTTAATAGATCATAATACTCAAAAAGCAAAAGGATATATTAGCCGACTGGCTTTAATTTATAGATATTTAATCAAAACAAAAGATGCTGAAGTCATGGAACTAACAGATGAAATTGAACTGGCAGAAAACTACATCTATCTAATCAACACGCGGTTTGGATCCGATTATGAGTTTACGATTGATAAAACCATCAATGTTAACAATTGCTTTATTCCAACAGGCACCATCCAAGCACTCCTCGAAAATGTTGTAAAACACAACAAGTCGCAGCATAAAACCCCCATTAAAACAAGCATTGTAATCGCTAAGAATTGGCTAGTTATTACTAATCAAAAGTCCAAACTAAATTCAAATGAGGAATCTTTTGGTACAGGATTAGAAAATTTAAGAGCACGTTACACATTGCTATCAGATCAACAAATTCATATTCAAAATACGGAAACCACGTTTGAAGTTCGTGTTCCAATACTAACCTTAAGTCAATCATAAATTATGAGCGTTTTAATTTTAGAAGATGAAATTCCTGCCTATCAAAAATTAGCAAGCTATTTACATCCCCTATTTGATCTAAGAACAGGGCACGATTGGGCTAGGACAATTAAAGAAGGAAAAGAATTCTTAACAAAAAACACCTATGACCTCATCTTGTCTGATATTCAATTACTAGATGGCATCTCCTTTGACTTATTTGAGAGCATAACTGTAGATTGCCCTATTATTTTTTGTTCAGCACATGATAACTATTTATTTCGAGCATTCAACACCAATGGAATTGCGTATATCCTGAAGCCTTACTCTCAGGCTGACTTTAACCAAGCCATAGAAAAATACCAATTGTTATTTAAACAAGGAAACTACAACAAGTTAAATCGGAAAACAGTATCAGAATTAAAAGCTGCTTTACAAGAAGAACATACAAATTTTAAAAAACGTTTTGTTATCAAAAAGCCCTCAGGAATTCAACTGTTAAACATTGCTGAAATTAGCTTAATTGAGGCTGCTGGAGATTTTTGTATCGCTACTGACAAAGAAGGAAAAAGGCATTCCATTTCTCAAACCTTAGGCGCTATTTTCCAACAATTAAACCCTGCAAAATTTTTCAAGATAAATCGCAGTGAAATTGTAAGTATTGACGCCATAGAAAACATAGAGAGTCACTTTAAGAATCGATTGTTAATTACCTTGGTCCATGTCAAAGAGAAAGTCATGACTAGTACTGCTAACACTTCAGATTTTAGAAAATGGTTAGAACAATAAAAAAAGGCTTCATAATTATGAAGCCTTTTTTTATTTAATCGTTTAGTTTAAGAACTGCCATAAAGGCTTCTTGTGGAATTTCTACATTCCCAACCTGACGCATGCGTTTCTTTCCTTTTTTCTGTTTCTCTAACAGTTTACGTTTACGAGAAATATCACCTCCATAACACTTTGCCGTAACATCTTTACGCAAGGCTTTGGTGGTTTCTCTTGCAATGATTTTTGCTCCAATGGCCGCTTGAATAGGAATATCGAATTGCTGCCTTGGGATCAATTGCTTTAATTTTTCGGTAATTTTCTTACCAATAGAATAGGCATTATCTGCATGTAATAAAGCAGACAGTGCATCTACAGGGTCTCCATTTAACAAAATATCTACACGCACTAATTTTGAGGTTTTCATCCCTATTGGGTGGTAATCAAAAGAGGCATATCCTTTAGAAACAGTTTTTAAGCGATCATAAAAGTCAAAAACGATTTCTGCCAATGGCATGTCAAAAGTTAGCTCTACACGCTCGGTTGTTAAATAGGTTTGATTTGTTATTTGCCCTCGCTTTTCTATACACAAACTCATCACCTGTCCAACAAAATCGGACTTTGTGATAATAGATGCCTTAATAAAGGGTTCCTCTACTCTATCTAAACGCGATGGATCTGGTAAGTCTGTTGGATTGTTCAGTAAAATAACCTCTTCCGGTTCTTTTTTTGTGTACGCGTGGTAAGATACATTGGGAACCGTTGTAATTACGGTCATGTTAAACTCACGCTCTAAACGCTCTTGAATAATTTCCATATGCAACATCCCTAGGAAACCACAACGAAAACCAAAACCCAATGCTGCAGAACTTTCTGGCTGAAACACCAAAGAAGCATCATTCAATTGTAATTTCTCCATGGAATAGCGCAACTCCTCATAATCTTCCGTATCTACCGGATATATCCCTGCAAAAACCATAGGTTTTACATCTTCAAAACCATCTATCGTTGCTGTTGTTGGCTTTTCTGCATCTGTAATCGTATCACCAACCTTTACTTCTTTCGCTGTTTTAATTCCGGTAATTAAATAGCCTACATCTCCTGTTTTTACTGACTTCTTTACAACCTGATTCAACTTCAATGTACCCACCTCATCGGCAAAGTACTCATTGTCTGTTGCCATGAATTTAATACGTTGTCCCTTCTTAATTTCCCCGTTTAGCACACGAAAATAGGTCTCAATTCCTCGATAAGAATTGTACACAGAATCAAAAATCAAGGCTTGTAATGGTGCTTCTGGATCTCCTTCTGGATGTGGTATTCTCTCAATAATTGCCGCTAGGATATCTCCTACTCCAAAACCTGTTTTCCCACTTGCATGAATTACTTCTTCAGGATCACAGCCTAATAAATCAACAATATCATCTGTTACTTCTTCTGGGTTTGCAGAAGGCAGATCTACCTTATTTAAGACAGGAATAATCTCTAAATCATTATCCAGTGCCAAATATAAATTGGAGATGGTTTGTGCTTGAATGCTTTGTGCAGCATCTACAATTAAAAGCGCGCCTTCACAAGCAGCAATTGAACGTGAAACTTCATAGGAAAAATCTACGTGTCCGGGCGTGTCAATCAAATTTAAAATATACTCTTCTCCTTTGTAGGTATACTCCATTTGAATTGCATGCGACTTGATGGTAATACCACGTTCACGCTCTAAATCCATAGAATCCAATAACTGATCCTGTTTCTCTCTATCAGTTACAGAACCTGTATAATCTAACAATCTATCTGCCAATGTGCTTTTACCGTGATCGATATGCGCGATGATGCAAAAGTTTCTAATTTTCTTCATTTGTTAAATTTAATTTCTAAAATGGACGGCAAATATACGTTAATACTCTCTTGGATAAAAACAAAATACACTTCTGTTTGCTCTTTCAACGAAAGTGATTTTTAAGATACTCATCAACTACCTGCTACAAAAATAGTAGTTAATTGGGTGAAAAGCATCATATTCAATATTT
>OLII01000303.1_pt1 | contig 19481 bp, 16 predicted proteins | sample 1609481 | NCBI WGS metagenome assembly OLII01 (sample SAMN05416859, study PRJEB24817) | seawater metagenome | isolation source: Sea water | place: Canada:Atlantic | collected 2013-11 | reverse complement strand
CGAGATCTAGTACGGTCTCGTGGGCTCGGAGATGTGTATAAGAGACAGCCCAAAGGGTGTTCTATTAACTTAAATTGGCTGTTAGGCTCACCAAAAACATAAATACGACAGTCTTGCCAACTTGAAGGTAACTTCCAGGTATTATTTTGCTCAATCGTATACACATGACGTTTATTCGCACAACGAACATCGAGAGTATGTAATGAACCTTCGACATCTGTCAAAGAAAATTCATTTCGCACTAACTCTGTTGTCCAAAATTCTTTATTGATAGTGCCATCAAGTACTAAATTTTTATCGCTAGCAATAATATCATTAACCTTTGTGATGGCGCTTACAAATTGCTCTCGGTAGGGTTTGGCAGCAGGTAGTTGGATCAACTTTTCATAAGTAGCATGCGCGGCTTTGAACTTATTCAATTCAAGTTGTAAACTAAAAACTTGATAAAGCACGGAAAGTTTTTGCTCTTCATCAGTCATGGTTACTAATGACATAGCTACACGATTTAAGTGAGATAACTGTTTGTCTTTTTGACCGATTTCTTTAGCGTATTCTGCTGATAATAAATGTAAATAGTTATTCTCAGAAAGGTGCATATACTTATTTTTCTTCATCAATGCTATTTGTTTTTCTAACTCTTTATAGTCCTTATCAGCAAGGGCTTGTTGAGCTTTTTTGTATTTAGAGATAAACCTTCTAGTTGCGCCTGTGGTGCCATTTTTATGCATTCTAAAGTCCATCTGCACTGAGTTGACACATTGCTGTACTGGCTTACCATTTTCCATCGCTGGTTTATATTTCCACTTTTTAGCAGCCTTAATTGCAGCTTTGGTGATATCCTTGCTTCCAGAGGTCTCTGTCACCAAGATATTATTAACATTGCCTTCTTCATCAATAACAAAACTTAATCTTGCCCAGCCCTCTCTAGCATCGCGAGCGGCACTAACTGGGTATTTTGGGGCAACTCTTATAATTGGCTCGGGCTCAACTCTGGTGACCAAGTGCTGCGAAACATCTGCGGCCTTTACAGGTAATAATAGTGATGAGGCAACGATTACTAGGCTAATAAGTTTATACAACATGAAAATCCTTTTAGTTTGGGTTTTAAGATCCTTTAAAAATTTAAGCAACGAACTTTATCAGCTAAAAATTAAAAATGAAATCTTAATTTTTCACATAAAAAAACCAGTTATTCCATTAGAATAACTGGTTTTAAAAGCTTAAATTATTAGCTTAAATTACTTCTTTTTCTTTACTGCTTTAGCGTTTGGTAAATCAGTGATTGAACCTTCAAAGATTTCTGCTGCTAAACCAATTGACTCGTTTAACGTTGGGTGAGCATGAATGGTTAAACCAACATCTTCAGCATCAGCGCCCATTTCAATCGCTAAACAAACTTCACCAAGCATTTCACCAGCATTTATACCGACAATAGCGCCACCAAGCACACGACCTGTTTCTTTATCAAAGATCATCTTAGTTTTACCTTCAGTACGTGCAGAAGCGATAGCACGGCCAGAAGCAGCCCATGGGAAGTTAGCAACTTCGATGTTTAAACCTTGCTCTTTTGCTTCACGTTCAGTAACACCAACCCAAGCCATTTCTGGATCAGTATAAGCAATTGAAGGAATACAACGTGGGTCAAATTCATGTTTCTTGCCAGAGATAACTTCAGCAGCACAATGTGCTTCATGTACCGCTTTATGAGCAAGCATAGGTTGACCAACAACATCACCGATTGCGAAGATGTGAGGTACGTTAGTACGCATTTCTTTAGAAACGTTAATGAAACCACGCTCATCAACATTTACGCCAGCTTTATCAGCTGCAACTAAGTGACCGTTTGGCTTACGACCAACAGCAACTAATATCTTGTCGTAGCGAACTTGCTCTGCAGGTGCTTTTTTACCTTCAAAAGTAACGTATAAACCGTCATCTTTTGCTTCAACCGCAACAACTTTAGTAGACAACATAATGTTGAACTTCTTCTTGTTGTAGTTGTTGTAAACTTTAACGATATCTTTATCAGCTGCAGGAACTAATTGGTCAGCAAATTCAACAACAGATACGTTTGAACCTAATGCTGAGTAAACAGTTCCCATTTCTAAACCAATGATGCCACCACCAAGTACTAACATTTCACCTGGCACGTCTTCTAATGCTAATGCACCAGTAGAATCAATAACACGTGGGTCGTCGTTAGGGATAAATGGTAAATCGATCACTGAAGAACCACAGGCGATAATAGCATTATCAAAAGTAATGGTAGTTTTACCGTCAGCGCCTTCAACTTCGATAGTTTTATCAGAAGTAAATGAACCAACACCGGTAACAGTTTTAACTTTACGTGCTTTAGACATGCCGCCTAAACCACCCGTTAGTTGACCAATTACGTCTTCTTTCCAACCACGAATTTTATCAAGGTCGATTTCAGGCTTACCAAAAGTAACACCGTGAGATGCCATTGCTGCTGCATCATCAATTACTTTAGCTACGTGAAGTAATGCTTTAGAAGGGATACAACCAACGTTTAAACAAACGCCACCTAAAGTAGCACGGCTTTCTACTAGTACTACATCTAAGCCTAAATCGGCTGCGCGAAATGCTGCTGAATAGCCACCAGGGCCAGCACCTAATACTACTACTTGAGTTTTGATATCGTTACTCATGCTTATCCTCAAATTAAATTGTGTATGATGATAAGTGATATGCCACTCTCACCATTTGCTTGTTGTTAATTACCGAAAGTGCGGCGATTTTACTCCTTGCAAAGCAAAATCGCCATTATTAATTAACAAGAACCGACTAAAGTCGCACACTTGTTAATTGAGACATTAAAGTACTAATTTACGAATGTCTGACATTACACCAGCTAAATGCACGGTAAAGCGTGCTGCAAGTGCACCATCGATTACTCGATGATCATAAGACATTGATAATGGAAGCATTAGTTTAGGCTCAAACTCCTTACCATTCCACTTAGGTTTCATTTCAGACTTAGAAACACCTAAAATAGCAACTTCTGGTGCGTTAACGATTGGCGTAAATGCCGTACCGCCAATACCACCTAGGCTAGAAATAGTGAAACAACCACCTTGCATATCAGCCGCTTTTAACTTGCCTTCACGTGCTTTAATACTAATTTCTAGTAATTCACGTGATAACTGGTGAATACCTTTCTGATCTACATCACGTACAACCGGAACAACAAGGCCATTTGGTGTATCAACCGCCACACCAATGTGAATGTATTTTTTCAAAATTAAGCTTTCACCGTCTTCACTCAAACTTGAGTTAAACGTTGGGAAGGCACGTAAGGCATCTGCGGCTGCTTTAAGAATGAAAACAAGTGGCGTGATTTTAAAACCAAGCTTTTGTTTTTCACACACAACATTTTGCTCTTTACGGAACGCTTCAACATTGGTGATATCTGCTTCATCAAATTGAGTAACGTGTGGAATTGTCACCCAGTTTTTATGTAAGAATGGACCAGAGATCTTTTGAATGCGTGATAATGGTTTTTCTTCAATCTCACCAAATTTCGAGAAATCAATCGGCTTACTAGCAACAACTTGTAAACCACCTGAATTACCAGAAACATTACTACCGGCATTGGCTTTAGGGCGAGACAGTTCATATTTAACATATGATTGCACATCTTCTTTTAAGATACGTGCTTTACGGCCAGTACCTTTAACCAGTGTTAAATCAACACCAAATTCACGTGCTAAACGACGAATTGCTGGTGATGCGTAGATAGTACCTTTATTAACATTACCCGCTTGAGGATGATGTGGCACAGGTGCTGCTTTAGGAGCCGTTGTTGGTGTAACGGTTGCCGCTGGTGCAGGAGCAGGTGCTGCAACTGGCGCTGCTGGTGCTTCAACTGCTGGAGCCGCGCTTCCTGCAGTCTCAAGCTTGATAACTAAAGAGCCTTCTTTAACTTTATCGCCAGTGTTAACAAAAACTTCTTTAACAGTACCGGCATGTGTTGACGGTACATCCATAGTCGCTTTATCAGTTTCTAAGGTGATCAGGCCATCTTCTTCTTCGATAACATCACCAACGTTTACTAATACTTCGATACAATCAACTTCGCCATCTTCACCAATATCCGGTACTGCAATATCAATAATTTCTGAAGCCGTTGCAGCAGGAGCGGCTACAGGAGCAGCTTCTACAACTGGTGCTGGAGCTGGAGCAGCAGGTGCCTCAGCGACAGGTGCTGCTGGTGCTGCTTCTGCAGGAGCTGCAGCGGCACTTTCCATTTCAGCACTTTCCATTTCTGCAATAATATCGCCTTCTTTGATTTTATCGCCAACACTTACCGCTAAGCTAACAAGCTTACCGGCAAATGGTGCTGGGATATCCATTGACGCTTTATCAGTTTCAACGGTTAAAATCCCTTCATCTGCCTCTAGTGAATCACCCGCAGCAAAACAGATTTCAATAACTTCAACTTCATCGCCACCAACATCAGGGACTAGAACTTTTTCAATAGACATAATCTTTTCCTTTTCTAGTCAATAATTAAGCGTAAAGTGGGTTAAGTTTTTCAGTATCGATATTAAAGCGTTTAATTGCTTCAGCTACGACACTGCGTTCAACGTCACCACGGTTTGCTAATTCATATAAAGAAGCCACTACCACGTACTCTGCACTTACTTCAAAGTGAGTACGTAAGTTCGCACGGCTATCACTACGACCAAAACCATCAGTACCTAAACAACGGTATTCTGTGTCAATGAAGGCACGTACTTGATCTGAATAGTTTTTGATGTAATCGGTTGCTGCAATGGCAGGACCTGCTTCTTTAGTGATTACTTGTGCAATGTAAGGTACACGTTGCTCACTTTCAGGGTGAAGCATGTTCCAACGCGTTACATCTTGACCATCACGGCCTAGTTCATTGAATGACGTTACCGAGTAAACATCACTTGATACATTGTAATCATCACTTAAGATTTTAGCTGCTTCACGCACTTTCTCTAAGATAGTACCTGAACCAAGTAACTGAACATTCGCAACAGCTTTTTTCGGTGCTACTTGTTCTAGTTGGTAAATACCTTTAATGATCTCTTCTTCAACATCTTTTCTTTCTGGGAAAGCAGGATGTTGGTAATTTTCGTTCATTAACGTTAAGTAGAAGAAGATGTTTTCATTTTCTTCGTACATGCGACGTAAACCTTCACGCACGATAACAGCAATTTCATAACCGTAAGTTGGATCGTAAGTTACACAGTTAGGGATTAAACCCGCTTGAACATGTGAATGACCATCTTGATGCTGTAGACCTTCACCGTTAAGCGTAGTACGACCAGCAGTAGCACCTAATAAGAAACCACGTGCTTGGCTATCACCCGCTGCCCATGCTAAATCACCAACACGTTGGAAACCAAACATTGAGTAGTAGATATAGAACGGAATCGTAGTCGCGTTACAAGTAGAGTAAGACGTACCTGAAGCAACCCAAGATGCCATAGCACCTAGCTCATTGATACCTTCTTGTAAAACTTGACCTTTTTTGTCTTCACGGTAGTAAGCAACTTGGTCAGCATCTTGAGGAACATATTTTTGTCCTTCGTTGGCATAAATACCAACTTGACGGAACAAACCTTCCATACCAAAGGTACGTGCTTCATCAGGAATGATTGGTACGATACGCTTACCAATTTTCTTATCTTTTAATAAGCTGTTTAATACACGAACAAAGGTCATAGTTGAAGAAACTTCACGCTCTCCAGAACCTTTTAAGATTGCATCAAAAGCTTTTAATGCGGGGATCTCTAATGATTCTTCAGCTTGTTCACGACGTGCAGGTAAAGAACCACCTAGCGCTTCACGACGCGCCTTCATGTACTTGTATTCTTCACTATCTTCAGGGAACTTGTAGAAAGGTAAGTCTGCAATATCTTCGTCTTTTACTGGGATATTGAAACGATCGCGGTAGTGTTTAATTGACTCAACGTCCATTTTCTTAACGTTATGTGCAATGTTTAATGCTTCACCTGATGCACCTAAACCAAAACCTTTAACGGTTTTAGCAAGAATTACCGTAGGACGACCTTTAGTGTTAATCGCTTTATCATAAGCAGCATAAACTTTAACTGGATCATGTCCACCACGGTTTAAACGCCAGATATCTTCATCTGACATATTGGCAACCATAGCCGCTGTTTCAGGGTACTTATTAAAGAAGTTTTCGCGTGTGTACTTACCACCTTTTGCTTTACAGTTCTGGTATTCACCATCAACCGTTTCGTTCATAAGCTGTAGTAATTTTCCTGACGTATCACGTGCTAATAAAGCATCCCAGTATGAACCCCAAATAACTTTATTTACTTCCCAGCCTGCGCCACGGAAAGTACCTTCAAGTTCTTGGATAATTTTACCGTTACCACGAACAGGACCATCTAAACGCTGTAAGTTACAGTTGATAACGAAACATAAGTTATCTAAACCTTCACGCGCTGCTAAACCAATAGCACCTAATGATTCTGGCTCATCACACTCACCGTCACCTAGGAAGGCATAAACACGTTGACCAGAACAATCTTTAATACCACGGTCTGTTAAATATTTTAAGAAGCGCGCAGTGTAAATAGCTTGTAATGGACCTAAGCCCATAGAAACTGTTGGGAACTGCCAGAAGTCTTGCATTAAGTGTGGGTGTGGGTAAGAAGATAAACCTTTACCATCACACTCTTGACGGAAGTTATTCATTTGCTCTTCAGTCAAACGACCTTCCATAAATGCACGAGAATAGATACCCGGTGAAATATGGCCTTGAGCAAAAATAAAGTCGCCACCATTTTCAGGGGTAGCCGCTTTAAAGAAGTGGTTAAAACCAACATCGTACAAGGTCGAAGAAGAAGCGAAGCTACCAATGTGACCACCTAGCTCTAAATCTTTTTTAGAAGCACGTAAAACAAGTACTAAAGCATTCCAACGAATAGCGGCACGAATGCGAGACTCAATGGTTTGATCTGCCGGCATATGCGGCTCTTGTCCTGGAGGAATAGTATTAACATAAGCCGTTGTTGCGTTAAATGGTAAGTGAGTACCACCACGACGTGCTCTGTCAATTAATGCTTCTAATAGCTGATGTGCGCGCTCTGGGCCTTCATTTTCTAACACAGATTCCATTGACTCTAACCACTCTTGGGTTTCTGCTGAATCAATATCGATATTTGGTAGATCTGACATACTGTTTAGTCTCCAATATTTTCTTTTTTAATAAGTTGTTTAAATTAATTTTTAACTATCTTTTGTTCTATATTTTCTATTCTTTGCGCTTTCACGCGAATTCTTGGCAATCTTCTCTGCTACATTTAAGTGCTATATTAGCCTCATGAATTTTTCCATCCATTTAACTCTAATAGCTTTCTTGAGTAAGCTATTACATGCGCCTCATGGACCTTTCCATTCGACTGTTTTCTTGGGTGAGCTTCAAAAGAACCTCTTCAATAAATGCTAAGTGGCGATGACTCGCGCCCCACGCCTTTTGTGGTTGGCCACTTAAAATGGCATTTAATAAACGTTTACGATAATCAGTTATCTTGCTAAAGATATCAGGACGCTTTGCTAATACTGTTAAGTTTTGTGCAATATTGTCTGCTAATAATGACGACATACTTCTCGCTAGCTGCAAAATCACAGCATTATGTGAAGCAGCGCAAATAGCTAAGTGAAACTCAACTACGGCTTGTGCTTCGGCTCGAAAGTCATCTTCTACATCTTCTAACTGATAGTTACCAATTTCATCATGCTTAGCTTGAATTTGTTCAAAATCTGCTGGTGTACCACGCATAGCTGCATAGTACGACGCCATACCTTCAATACCATGACGAAACTCTAATAAATCAAACTGTGATTCACTATTGGTAGACATCAACTCAAACAGGGGATCAGAAAAACCACTGAGTAAGTTGTCACAAACAAAAGTACCGCCACCTTGTTTACGACTTACCAAACCTTTGGCTTCTAATTTTTGAATAGCTTCACGTAAAGAAGGTCGCGAAACTTCAAATTGTTGGGCAAGTTCACGTTCAGGTAATAGCTTTTCACCCGGTTGTAAACTACCTTCAATAATCATAGTTTCTAGTTGCGCTAAGATAATATCGCTAAGCTTTTGCGGTTTTACCTTTGGCTTTAATTGCGCTGCGACCATAGAATATTTATCTCTTTCTAACTTTAAAAGTAAGCTTTAGAAGCGTCATCACTTTTTGGTAAATTGGTAAGACCAATGTAATTCTTGGACAATAAAATAGCAAACATTGCCACTTTTGACAAGTTAATTTAGTTTACGGTGAGGATTTAAGCAAGGTTTGATAGCAGTAGAATAACAAAAAAACCTAGGTTTTTAGTGAATTAACCTTACCAACCTTAATGGTCTGACCATTGAGATTTATTGGCAAAATTTATAACTAAATTGCAGTATAAAAAAAGCCGCTAACATCACTGCAGCGGCCTTAAAGTATTTGATAAATTGTTTTAGGCAACAAAGCCTGCGAGTGTTAACACTGAGATAACAGCAAAAACTAGCAGTACATTACGCTTAGCAAGACGCACTAATAAACATGGCTCAGAAGTACAGTCTTCATTATTGACCATGATGTCTTCTGACTTTTCAGCCACATCAATCAATACTTGATGTGTTGGCTTATTGCTTTCAAAAAGACTCTCTAACCAAACGGGTAAAGCTTTTGAAAAGTGACCAACAAACATATAACCAAATGACGTAATACGAACAGGCAACCAGTCTAACCAGAATAATAAGTCATGGTGATTTTGACAGCCTTTTGAAAAGTCAGGTGGAATATTACTTTCATGCTCGACATCATCTTCCTGTGAATCATTCATCTTTGCCGCTTGAATACATTGTGCTTTTTTATGTTCAATCACGGTAGTTAATAAGCGATAAAAAACAGCGCCTGGGGCACCAAAAACCGTAAAGAAGAGCATAATAGCGACATAATATCGGTAGTTTAACCAAATCAAAGCTTGACCAAAGCCCATTTGCGGTAAGTTCTTGTCTGACAATAATTGCTGGTGATGCATTTCACTGGTGGTGTCCTCACCGCGAAACGCTGCATGCAAATAATCTTTATAACTTTGGCGAGTAATAGTACAGCCAAAACACACAATCAAGACTAAGGTAGAAACGATAAGTTCGAGCAAGGCATTATCTAATAGGTCTAAGGCAAAATAGATAATTAACACAGGCAACAAAATAAATGCAGCTTTAGCTACGGTGCCTTGACGTGCAGTAAAATTTTTACTGAAAAAGTGCTGATAATGTAAGTAGTAGAAATTAAAGCGCCACACTTTACTAGATAAAGTACGCTCTGCCGCCAATGCAATTAGCAAACTTAATAAACTCATTTTATAGACTATTCCTTGAGGCTTGTTCAGTTAAACACTGACGAAAAAAGGGCCAATCAAATGCTTGCCCTGGATCGGTTTTTCTTTGTGGGGCAATATCACAATGACCAACAATATTGTCCATGATAATGTCCGGATATTGATTTTGCAAACAAAGCGTTAACGCGGTTAGTTGCTGATATTGTACTGAAGTGTAAGGAATATCATCAGTACCTTCTAACTCAATTCCTATGGAAAAGTCATTACAACGTGCTCTGCCATTAAAGCACGAAACGCCGGCATGCCAAGCCTTATCATTAAACGAGACATATTGAATAATTTCGCCATCTCTTCTAATCAAACAGTGTGCTGAAACCTCAACACCTTTTAAATCAGCAAAACTTGGATGGATACTACAATCTAATTGGCCTAAAAATAAATCATTAATGCAGTTACCGCTGAAATCACCTGCGGGTAATGAAATATTATGTACCACTAACAAACTAGCCTTGTCACCAACTTCTCTAGCTGAAAAATGCGGCGAGGGTAACTTTTGTGCTTGATTAAGCCAACCTGCAGAAATAGAAAACATGCATGATCTCTTCGGTTATGGCGAATCGCCTATGACGATTCACTTAAGATAATAAGGTTATGTTAACACCTTCAGTTACACTTTGTACTTTCTTGCACGAGCGAGACAACTTACAATGAAGTATCCTTCACCTTTTGATGATTGTCATGGCTGATACTGACCCTACCAATAAACTCGGAAAAACTTTTGTTTGGTTTGCTTGGATAATTGCACTAGCCCTATTGGTGTTTTTATTTCAGGACGTGCTTGATCAACAATACAACCCAAACAGTAAACCAGAAATGCGCCTAACATCTTCAGGCCAAGCGGAAGTAATTCTTGATCAGAATAGACAAGGTCATTATGTAGCGCGCGGCATGATTAATGATACACCAGTCACTTTTTTACTCGATACTGGCGCTACACAAGTCTCCATTCCTGCACATATTGCTGAACAACTTGGTTTAATTGCTCAAGGTAGTTATCGAGTTCAAACGGCTAACGGCACCATTACGGTATATAAAACTGAAATTGCCCAATTGAGCTTAGGTAATATCTTCCTGTATAATGTCGCCGCTCACATCAACCCTGCAATGAAAGCCGATGAAATTCTTTTAGGGATGAGCGCGCTAAAACGCGTAGACTTTCAGCAAACAGGTAAACAATTAATTTTACGGGATCCCCTGTAATAGGAAGAAATGCAATGCTTAGTTCACAACTGGAAAAATTACAGCAAGATATTAGTAAAACTATCAATTGGGCACTTTGTGAAGATCTCGGCGCGAGTGGCGATACTATGCCACAAGCCAGTGATGATATTACCGCGATGTTAATCCCTGAAGATGAGCAAGCTGTTGCAACCGTAATTACTCGTGAAGATTGTGTTATTTGTGGTGTTGCTTGGGTAAATGAAGTGTTTAAACAGCTGGATGCTTCATTAAATAAAGCACCCACAAAAATTACTTGGTTTGTTAATGATGGCGAAACCGTAGCCGCTAATACCACGTTATTTGAACTAGAAGGTGATGCAAGAACCTTACTCACAGGTGAGCGAGTAGCGTTAAACTTCCTACAAAGCCTTTCCGGTACTGCAACATTAACAAGCCAATACGTTAAAGAGCTTGCTGGAAGCAACACCAAGCTACTTGATACCCGAAAAACCCTACCTGGTTTACGTAGCGCGCAAAAATACGCGGTATTGTGTGGCGGTGGTGTAAACCATAGAATTGGCTTATTTGACGCTTTCTTAATTAAAGAAAACCATATTGCCGCTTGTGGTGGTATTGCTCAGGCTGTAGCAACAGCAAAAGCAAATCACAGCGATAAAACCGTAGAAGTTGAAGTTGAATCTCTTGACGAGTTACAACAAGCATTAACCGCCGGTGCTGATATTATTATGCTAGATAACTTTACCCCAGAGATGATTGAGCAAGCAGTCACAGCAACACGTGGTAAAGCTAAATTAGAAGTTTCTGGTAATATGACCATAGAAATTTTACAAGAATACGCCAAAGCTGGTGTTGATTTCATTTCTTCTGGCGCCTTAACTAAGCACGTTCAAGCTGTAGACCTTTCAATGCGCTTTAAGTAAATTCAATCATAGAACAATATAAAAAGGCATTACCCATTATATGGCTAATGCCTTTTTTTATACCACTAACTCAAAGATTGTTACCACAAGGACTAGGTTCCCATTATTCCCCAAACTACCGCAACGATACCAGTAACCGCGATCATGACGCTATATATGGTGCCAATAATTGAAAACTTGATCAGAGTAAAAAATTTCCCCTGTTTATATACCCTCTTCTGCATTAAGAATAAATAAATTGGGATCCAAACTAATAGACCTGAAGCAATAGCTTCAACAAAACCAGCGATATCAGGGCTGGTTGGATTAAGATATTCGACAAATACATCCAGCATTTCAGATAACAACAAAGCAACAAAAATAAAGCTATGACTATGCAAGGCAACGGTTAAATGTTCCATATATAGTCGTTTGGAAAAGGCGTACATAATCTTTAACAACGCAGCAAACAAGGGCAACAGAATAAACATTAATTGTGGTAATTTGCTTATAACTTGCTCAACTAATGGTCCGGTATCTGAATTAAATGCTTTTTCAGCTTTCTCTGAAAAGTCTTTAGAAAACTGCTCTAGCTTTTTATTACTTTCATCGGACAAAAAGTCAAACCTAAGGGAGCCATCCTCTGTATTACCAATGGTGAAGTCACTTTTACTGACCCCTGTTTCTACACCGTTCAGTATTTTATCTCTTTTTGACAATAGTTTGGTGATACGTTCTTGTTCTTTGTCAGTTAAATCAGCCGTCGCTTTTTCAAATTCAAGCTCGACTAGCTCTCTAGTTACCTTAATAATTTTTTTATTATCGCCTTCGCTATAGTCTCGGTTTAAATCTGTTAAATAGCCATTGAACTTGGCAATATCCTCAAGCAGTTTTTCTCGCTTTTGTTCTGATTCGACGTCACCATCATCGGCAACATCTCCTTCAGCCATAGGCACTGTCTCAGTAGCCTTCCTTAAGGAGATTTCCTCAGTCTCTAACTTTTTAATATGTGTTTCTAGCTGTGTAACCATGCCTTGTTTATCATTAATATTAAGAACATTGTTATTCTCCGAGGCAACAAAAAATTTTAGCGTGATAAAAAAGACAATGCTAATAAATAAATATAGGCGCAGTGGCGGTACATAATGCACCCGGCGGCCAGCAAAGTATTCATTGGTCAGAAAAGCAGGTCGGGTAATTAAAGGGAAAAGAGTTCTACTGGCTCGTGAATCAAAGCTAAAAATGTCATCTAACAAATGTAAGATGACTACCCAAAAATATTTTAGCGTTGAATCAGCTTCTTGACCACAATTGCCACAAAAGGGTCCACTCAATGGTTTATGACAGTTTTCGCATTCTTCAATATCAGTCTTTGGTGCTGTGAGGGTATCAGCGGTAATTGCTGAAACTTCATCAGTTGTATTATCGGGAATAGAATCTGCTTTAGTTAGCTCAGTTGTTGACATAATAAATTCATAATTGCATAACGATAGACCATAAAATCATAACATTATGTGAATTAAAAGTTACACCGTTATTAAAAAACTTAATCGAATTAGCTGGCGCAATGAAGTTATTCTGGTAAATTGAAACAATAATAAAAAATATCGATATATTTCAACTTACTCTATTAATCTTAATCTACTATGCTTATAGACAATTATTAATGTTACTGAGTTTGCAGAAATTAAAGCCAAAAGTAGGAGAATTATAATGGCATTTGAAGTTAAATTTGAATTAACCGAAACAGATTTAGATCACTTCCGTGATGTTATGCACAAAGCACAAGCCGGTGCGAAACAGATTAGTGAGCAAGAGATTTTAGCTAACGCTAAAAAAATTAGTCAAAATATCAAGGCCAACGTACCTGAATTCGTACGTGAGCGTATTCAAAAGCTTGAGACTTTTGTGGCTATGATTGAAGACAGCGAATGGCAAATCCCTAGTGAAGAGCGTGATGAAGTACTTAGTGCTTTAGCTTATTTCAGTGACCCTGAAGATTTAGTACCAGACCATATCCCTGTACTTGGCTTTTTAGACGATGCCATCATGATTGAGCTTGTGGCGGAAGAGTTTAAAGATGACGTAGATGCTTTTGAAGAGTTTTGCGCATACCGCAACCGAGAAGAAGGTCGTCATGGAGAAGAAGCAATTACCCGTGAAGAATGGTTAGAGTCTAAACGCCATGAATTACATAGCCGTATGAGAAGCCGTCGTTCTTCAAGACGTAGTGGCCGTTCATCATTCCGCTCTATCTTCTAAAAACATTTCAGTGATACTTTTCAATACGGCGTAACTAGTTAACTAGGGGCTGTTGATCTTTCGCGATTGTTTTGCAGCGAATTGTTGGGTATTTATACAAGGCAGAGCTTTTGTAATGTGGTTATTCAGGACAAACTGCTCCTGCGTTGTCTAGCAAGCTACATCCTTGTAGCGTCACATAAAAAGGCGATTACGCCGTAAAAATGACCAACAAACGCTGTCCGAAGGATTCGGCTAAAAGTGCTTTACTCTTTGTTGAGCAGTATTTGCTTAGAATGACTAGGCTAAAGACTACTCGCCGCAATTAAAGCACTTTTATCTCGAACAAAATTTAACCGCGAAAGATCAACAGCCCCTAATAGTGCTAACTTTCCCTTTAATAAAATAGGTAGGTCGTGAGATGACTAACAAAATGTCAGAGCAAAACCGCTTTCACGGTAAAATCACCGTTGCAATAACTGGCGCCTCTGGTTCGGGCTATGCTATGCGTTTAATAGAGTGTTTGTTAAAGGCTAATTATCAGTTATACGTTTTGTGTTCTAGCGCAGGACGTATTGTTCTAGATACTGAGCTTGGTATTAAACTACCTGGCTCTCCTGATAAAGCGAGTAAATTTCTTGCTGAAAAATTCCAAGTAAAAGCCGAACAGGTCACTGTCTTTGGTAAAGAGCAGTGGTTTTCTCCTGTAGCTTCTGGCTCTGCAGCCCCCAAAAAAATGATTATTTGTCCTTGTTCTACAGGTACTATGTCTGCGGTTTGCCATGGCATGAGTGATAACCTCATTGAACGTGCTGCAGATGTCGTGATAAAGGAACGTGGCCAATTAATTCTCATGGTAAGAGAAACGCCATTCTCAACGTTACATTTACAAAATATGCTTAGTCTTTCACAGCAAGGTGTCACTATTATGCCAGCTTCGCCTGGTTTTTATCATGGCGCACAATCCATTGAAGATTTAATTGATTTTATGGTTGGCCGAGTTTTAGATCATTTGGGAATTGAACAAGACATTATGCCTCGTTGGGGCTATCACTAAATATTGGTTAAGGTATTAATTTTAAGCACTATAAGCATAAAAAAAAGCGACTACTGTAGCAGTATGTCGCTTTTTCTTTAGCTAATGTTAGCTATGAGGTTTTTAATTGCTTATTCGTCGAAACTGAACTCAATATAAGCTTTGCCTAGTTCATTCTTTAAAGGGATAATTACGATAGGACCTTTGGCTTTATGATGAATAGAGTGATTCGGCCCTGAAACAACCATTGGTGTCGCCATATCAAACTCAATACCTTTTTCACTTAACATGCGTTTAGCACCACCGGTAACCATGTTAGTAATTTCGCCGACTAAATCAGTAATTTCTTCATTTACCTCATCTGGCGCTTCGCCAACCATATTTTTCATAGTTGCTAACGCTAAGCCCCCTTCAAAAGTAATTGAAAGTGAGCCATTGGCTTGGGGACTGACCATACCTATTAAACCAGAGACATCGCCCATGGCAACTTCATTCTTTTTAAGGCGTGGTTTTTCAGGGGTTAATTCCATTTGTGCCATTGTAGACATGACATTAAGCATTGAAGATAAAAATGGATTAATAAACTCTACATTCATGAAGATTCCGAATCTTGACTGTTTAGATAAAGTACTTTATTTGATTCTGCATGCTTACGTTACAAATGTAAATCAAATAGCGTAATAGTTTTATAATTTATGCAGTTAATCATTAAATTTAGTTGATAGTGAGTTGTTTTGGTTCGAACGCTAACTCAATATTTCTAAGATTAAAAGTTGTGTTGGCAAAAAGGACACTCCCATGGGATTCTCTACCTTGATAATTAACTGTATTCATTTGCTTAGGGTAAGTATCGGTGAGTATTGCGTTTTTTACCACTAATTGACATAAAAAACTTTTTTACATTTCTTAGTAAGCAATTATTTTCACGAAGTAACTTCAACACTCAGTCAATTAAGGTGAGCTTCACTGGCATTTTGCCTCAAAGAAAGTCGGTGCTAACAATCTTGCTGAATAAGTCGTTCGAGCTTTTCGTTGAACATCTGCAATCAATCAGTGGTGATTCGTACTAGCCTACTATGATGGGAAACACTGAATGCTTTTTATTCTCACAAATAATGCTGCAGGCGCTATTAATAGTAATCTTGTTGTAGCGCGCTACTTTGACTTATTGCCATGCTCTGAAAATATGTTAGTTGTTCAGAAAGTATTTTTGATAAAAAGTCACATTGATAAGGTCATGTTGATTTATAGCTAAACAGTTAGCTTATAGGCAGTTTTTACAGCTACCATGTGCTTCGACTATCTGGTGGCTGATGGTAAAACCGTTAGCGTCAGCCATAGTACGTAACGCGAGATCGAAGTTATTAGATTGAATTTCTTCTACATGGCCACACTTGTCACAAATTAGTAATTGAACAGGGTGATTACATTCACCAAAGTGGTGACACATAATAAAAGCATTAATAGATTCAATTTTGTGAACAAAACCTTGTTTAGATAAAAAATCTAATGCTCGATAGATAGTGGCGGGTTTAGCTGCGGCATCAAGCTGTTTTAGCTCTTCTAGTAAGTCATAGGCACCAACTGCTCCTTCGCGGTTAGCTAACATTAGAAATACTTGCTCTCTCACTTTGGTAAAGCGAGCGCCTTTTTTTTTGCAAACAAGCTGAGCTTGTTGTAATAAAGATTCTGCTTTTATGCTCATGGTACTAATCGGTTTTTTTATCAGGACGGGTAAGTTTCCAGTGTACCATAGCTATAACATGACGTAATTATATTTTCCTACTTTACTATTAGTGATAAAAATCAGCTAAATACAAGTATTGCTATTAATCTAAGTTGTCTAGGGTGATAAATCATTCGCCATTTATAAGCCCTTACATTACAATGTTTAAACGTAAAAGACAGCGCTGTCTTTTTTGTTCGGAATAACACTGCTAGGAAATTAACATGACCCGATATCTTGCGCTTGATGCCTTTAGAGGCATTACCATCGCTTTAATGATTTTAGTCAACACGCCGGGAACTTGGTCGCATGTTTATGCGCCTTTATTACACGCAGAGTGGAATGGCGCGACTCCAACTGATTTAGTGTTCCCATTTTTCTTATTTATTATTGGCTCTGCAATGTTCTTCTCTTTTAAGAAGAGCAACTTTGCTGCTAGCCCAGAGCAATTTAAAAAAATAATTAAACGTGGTTTTATCATGTTTTTTATCGGTTTCATGCTCAATGTCATTCCTTTTACCACCAATATTGAAGATTGGCGCATTATGGGGGTGCTACAACGTATTGGTATTGCCTATGCTATTGCAGCTTGTTTAGTGCTCATTTTGAACCGAACGGGTGTCTTTATCACTTCAGCGGTAATTTTGATGGCTTACTGGGCATTACTCTTAACTGCTGGCGATGGAGCATTGACACTTGATGGCAATGTTATCCGTCAGTTTGACTTAGCTGTGCTTGGCGCAAACCATATGTACACAATGCGCGGTGTAGCATTTGAACCTGAGGGGTTATTGAGTACATTCCCAGCAGTAGTGAATATGCTGTTAGGCTTTGAATTAACTCGCTACTTAACCAGTCTTGAAGATAAAAAAAATAGTGTAGTGAAGTTAACGCTTATTGGCGGCTTAGCCATTGGCTTTGGAGCACTTTGGGGACTTGTTCTCCCTATTAATAAGTCGCTGTGGACACCATCATACGTTATTTATACTACCGGTTTTGCCTGTCTATTATTGGCAGCATTTATTTGGTTGATTGATATTATGAAGCAAGTGAAGCTTGCTGAGCCATTATTAGTGTACGGCACTAACCCATTATTTGTTTATGTGTTGTCATTCTTAATTGTGACGTTGTACTTAAATATTAGTATTGCTGATAGTAATATGTATGCTTGGTTGTACCAACAATTAAGCAGTGTATTTGCCCCTAAATTGGCATCGTTTATTTTTGCTTTCTCACATGTTGCACTTTTTTGGTTCGTTTCTTTAAAGCTATATCAGCGCAAAATATTTATTAAAATTTAATGAGTAAATTTTTGTCAGCTAGAAATGAACTGACAAGTTAAAATCACTGCTAAAGCTCCTTGTTTTTGCTATGCTTATCATATGATTAATTATTATAGTGATAGCGCGAGAATAAGGAGTTTTTTTACGAGTGAACAAAGCGAAACTTAGCCAAGATGAAAACTTATCTTTTAAAGTAAGTCATCAATTATTGCCGCAAGATTATCAACGAATCGACCTATATTTCTCACTTCCCGTTGAAATGGGCATAAACCCGAGCACGTTAAATGAAGAAGAGTTTTTTTACTCTAATATTAAAAACCATAGTGCGTACTTTGCAGACAAATTACACCTGCCTCTGGTTCGAAGTCGCTTTATTAGTCAAAATAAAGGTGAGCAAAGTGACTATCGTTTGAATTTGAACCTTTATTCTTATCAAGTTAAGAAGGCCTTAGATGCTGATATCAAACAAACATTAAAGTTGAAAGCTGCTGAGGAGTTTTACCCTGCTGCGGCCGAGTTGGCCGAACAGACTACGATGCTTACCAAGAAGCTCAGGCGTTATACCCCATCAGATAATAAGTTAACTTCCTTTTTTGAAAATGCTGATAACTATCTTAGTTGGCATGTTGAACAGTCATTTTTGAAGTTGCTGAATAAAGGTCCCAAGAGTACCGATTTCTCCGCTGAGCGAGAGTCTCTTTTAAGTTTATGCCGAGATGAAAACAATTATCGTATTGAAAATAAATACAACTCGCAAGTTACCTTGGATGATGCCAACCGTATTACTAATAAAATGCGCTTATTGCAGCGGTTAATCGAATACGGTGTGGTATTTAAACGACAAACCCGCTATTTAAATCTTAATTTGAAACGATTGGTGCGAGGTGTTGTCACTGCATTTATTATGGCGTTTGTTATGCTTTTGGTATTGAATGCGCGCTCCAACTTTACCGAAGTAACGCTGGCTTTAGTGGCCTTTTTAGGGCTTATTTACGGTTTACGTGAAACGTTTAAAGAAGATATCACCAGTTTAATTTGGCGAAAAATTCAGAAAGGTCGACCCAAGTGGCAAAACCTATTTACTCACAGTGTCACTAAGAAAAGAATTTTAAGCCAAATATTGTGGTTAGAATATATCAATCCGAAAGATTTGCCCAAAACCGTCAATGCTTTGTTTCAACAGCGAAGGCAGCAAAATAAGCAAGCAGCGCAATTGTTGCATTTTCGTTGTGATAATAAGGTGATGGCTAAAGAATTCTTACCAGGTTATGACGAAATCCAGCAGCAGACCTTTTTTAATTTAACGCCTTTTGTACGTTTTCTAAAAAAAGGGGCAGGGCGACTTTATACCCTTGATGGACAAAAAATCTCAAGCCAAGGTGTTGAACGCCGCTATCAAATCAATTTGATCTTAAGGCATTTTTGTAAGGGCGAAGAGTCACTGCAGCGCTATAAAATCACCTTAAACCGCTCTGAAATTGTTAATATAGAGCCAATCGGTTAACGACTTTAGCGGTTAACGGCTATCGCTTAGTTAATGCTTGCTATTGTTGGTTGTTTTCCCTACAATACGCCTCCTTAATTCAGCCTGAACTTTTTTGTTCCTTGCCTCAACTGGTGTTGGCTGAGCCAGATAATGAGGCTACAACCGTAAGGAGCTCGTAATGCGTCATTACGAAATCGTATTTATG
>OLII01000302.1_pt1 | contig 19493 bp, 13 predicted proteins | sample 1609481 | NCBI WGS metagenome assembly OLII01 (sample SAMN05416859, study PRJEB24817) | seawater metagenome | isolation source: Sea water | place: Canada:Atlantic | collected 2013-11 | reverse complement strand
GAGATCTAGTACGGTCTCGTGGGCTCGGAGATGTGTATAAGAGACAGGGCCAAAGGGATGGTAAATACTTTGCGAGTTACTCAAATGGAGTAAGACAGACAAAAAATAAAAAAAGCCGATGCAACTGCATCGGCTTTTTTTATAGATTGAGTTTTTGAATGGTGATGACTGCGTCATTGACTACAAAGGGCATTGGCATCATTTCATTGGTTCTAGGTTGAATGTCAAATAAAGGGTTTTCTAACAGGTCAAATGACGACTCAATAATGCTCATGTTTGGAGTTTCAGTTGTTTTTGTTGAAAAGTCAACTCTTAAAACACTGTCTTTTTTAGTGAGTGTATAGCTTAGAATAGTGCCGCTGTTTATTGTTAAAAAGGTATTGGGATTCTCTTTATCTATAGAAACCTGTTGTACTCCAAGAGTTTTAAAAGCAATAGGCTCATTTGCTATGAGTTCAATTTTGTGGACATTTCGTTGCGGCTTAATTTCTAATGAAATCGTTCTGAGTCCGTTGATCACACTGTCTGCTGTTTTTGTGATTATAGGTAGCGGAATCTCTCTATCTGTTGTTTTTGTATGGTAACGGTAGGAGGTGTTGTACTTGCTTTTGGAGGTGGAGCCCGTAAAGTTTCCTTGCGTTGGGTTTGTTCCAAGAAATTGTTTGGTAAATGCATCGAGAGTGCTGTCATAGCTGCCCCAATACGACTGTTCTTGGTCAGCGTCATGTATAAAAACAATACTGTTTGGTTTCTTTCTGTCTTCGTTAAAACTGCTGTTATAGGTTGCCAAACAAAAAAAGAAGATGGAACTCATTCCAACAATCTGAACGATGAACTTTCGCGACTTATAGCGTGCGAAAATAGGTGTCATTAACCCGAAAATTAAAAATATAAAGAAGGCGCTGAGAAACAAATTTTCCAACCCTAGTCCAACCGGAAACATTTTTACTAGTGGTGAAAATACATAAATAAGTGGAATCGCGAACAGTGTTGAAATAAGAATTTTAAATCTTTTATGCAGTGTTGTGAATATAAAAATAACCAAGGTTAGTAATGCAAAATATACGGGAATAATGAAATATGAAGCACCTTTTAGATAGTAAAAAATCAGGATGTTTATAACAATCCAAAAAATGATTGGTGCTATCAATAAGTCGTTTCCATTGTATTTTTTAAAAAAGGGTTTGTAGATTTTAAAGAGCAACCAAATATTGAACATTGTGAATGCAATGATATAGGTATATCCATTGTAGGTAAATCCATGCAGCATATCATGGTAATGCGGATGTATGAGCAAGATCCCTTTCCATAGTAAAAGCGTGAGTCCAGTGCATGAAATTAAGGAGATGGTAAAAGGAGTAAATCCTTTTAAAAGTCCTGAAATTGTGATTTTGTTCAATGCAATTCCAAAAAACAAGATCACAATTAAGAATACGATTGCACCAATTAATAGGGGCAGTATCCATGAGAAAGGGTAGTGCAATAAAGAAGTAAAAGGAAAGTTTGTGTAGACATAATCCTCTGTGCTCTCTAGGTTTGATAAGTTGCTGTTTGAAAAGTGATCTAACATGCTCATGAGATAATCTGCTTGATGTGCCAAGCTTTCTCTATCTAGTCTTTCGAAAGTATCTTGCGCGGTGTGATAGTCAAAGTGATCACCAATAAAAGCAAAGTTGAATCCGTTGATTCGGCCATTTTCTCGAAAAATAGTCAAATCGGTGTCGTTAGGTAGCATTTTGTAAATACTGTACATTAAAGAGCTTGCTGCGGGATATTGGGGTTTTGCTTTGAGGAATTCATGAAGTAACTTGCTGTTTTTACTGGTCGTTTCCATGAGCATATAACTAGGTCCGCCGCTACCTCGAGCCTCAAAATTCAATGCCAAACCAATGTCTTTTGCTAAGGGATGTTTCTCAATAAAGGCTTTGGCACCAAGCAGGCCTAGTTCCTCTGCATCTGTAATTACAATATGAATGTCATTTTTTGGAGTTTCTTGTTTTGCTAAAAAAGCGCGCACACCTTCAAGAATAGTAACAACCCCAGAACCTGCGTCACTTGCACCTAAAGAAGAGTGAGGGCTAGAGTCGTAATGTGTCAACAATACCAGAGATTTACCGTTCTCGCTTCCTTTTATACTAGCTATAATGTTGGCTGTATTTGTTGCAGCTCTCCATTTTGAATTGATTGCGACTTGTTGTTGGATCTCTGGCTTTAATCCCAACTTTTTCAATTGGTTTACAATGTAATTTTGAACGTCTAGGTGATGGGCAGCGCCTGTATAATGTACTTTACTAGAAATCTCTTTTAAATGAGTTAATGCATTTTCCATTGAAAATTCGGTAAGCGGCAATTCTTTCCCTTCTTGGGTTGAAGGAGTCATGTCAGAAAAACTCCAATAAATTGTTGCAATAATTACAATAATTGAGATGAGGGGGGTATATTTTTTCATGTCATAGTGGTTTGAAGAAAAATAATTAGTCTCTTTTAATTAATAAGAAGTAGTCATTGTCTATGCATAAATATCCCTGGTCGTAGAGGTAAAAGTATACATTTCCTGTTTTGGTTTTGTAGATAGTAGTGAAAAAATTGAAGTCAAATCCCATATCAAAAAGTTTTGTTCTTTTAACTTTTGTTTTTCCGGTAGTGTTCAATTCAGAAAGTATCTTGTAATTTTTTCGCAGTCTATTATTTGTATTTCTAATGAGATTTTTACTTTCCTTATTCACCTTATTATTGTGGCTGTTTCTACAATAATCGGAGCAAAATTTTTTGTCAATTCTTCCTCTAATCGCGGTATCGCATTCCAAACACTGTTTCTTTTCCATGGCTTTTCTCTAAAGATACTAAAAAAATTATTTACAAACGACTACAAACACTTACATACGAAAGTAAGCGATTGTGAACCGTGTAAGATCATTGTTGCTGTTCATCTTTGCCATGTCAAATCGAATTGACAAACACGATATATAAACTAGCACTGTGCATTGACATAGTGCCCAAAACCTTATCTTATGAGTACGTTAAGAAACAAAGTACAGTTAATTGGAAATCTCGGAAGTGATCCAGAAATGGTTGCATTAGAGTCTGGCAAGAAATTAGCAAAATTCTCAATTGCCACAAATGAAAGTTATAAAAACGCAGCAGGCGAAAAAATAACAGATACTGAATGGCACAATGTGATTGCATGGAACAAAACAGCAGAAATCATCGAAAAATACCTTCAAAAGGGAAATGAGGTTGCTGTTGAAGGAAAATTAACAACAAGAAGTTATGAAACAAAAGATGGAGAAAAAAGATACATCACAGAAGTTGTTTGTCATGAGCTACTGATGTTAGGAGGAAAGTAGTTGTGCGCTTCTTGTAATTTGAACACAGAAAAGCCGCTCATTCGAGCGGCTTTTTATTTGTTTATGGATCTAATTGCTTTTTTGAGATCAGATTGAGGCAGCTTGCACGTCCCATTAACACAAACATAAATAAAAGTATTTCCAGAAACGTATTTGTTTTTTAATAAGGGCTGTTCAGAATCTTTTTTTGCCCCGGTAATTAAAATATTTGGTAAGTAATGACTTCCCAATTGTTTGTTCACTACATCAGCCGCTGGACCTACAATGGCAACCTCATAATACGGATTTGTAAAATTGGTCATTAAATGCAACCAATTGGAATAATTTAAGGGGCTCTCGAGAATGGCAGTTTTCAGATTATTCAACATTTGCTCAGAGCGATCTATCATTTTAGTATCGAAATAATAATGCCCAAGTTTAAATAAACTATTTGCTAGCATAGAATTTGAAGAATTAATCACACCGTCAATGATTTCTATTTTCCGGGTAATTAAACTTTTGTCTTTGTTAGAGGTATAGAAAAACATTGCGCTAGATGTGTCGTAAAAATTTTGAATTGTATAATCCATTAAGTTTTTTGAAGCGTCGAGGTATTTGTCATTAAGAGTAATTTCATAAAGGGAGAGCAACGCAGAGATAACAGTCGCATAATCTTCTGAATATCCATTGATGCTGCTTTTTCCATTTTTAAAGCTTCTCTGGAGGCTGCCATCACTTTTCAATTGCTTTTCGAGTAAGAATGCTGCAATATGAATGGCTTTTTGCAGGTAGTTTTCATCTCCAAAAGCCCTGTACGCATCTACATACCCTTGCAACATTAAAGCATTCCAAGAGGTTAGGATTTTATCGTCTAAATTTGGCTTATTTCGTTGGTTCCGCTCCTCGAGTAATAGGGCCTTCCAATGATTAATTTTGGTAATTAGATCTGTAATTTTTAAACCATGTTTTTTTGCAAAATCGGTATTTGCTTGGTTTCTAATAAACACATAATTTCCTTTTTCCCAAAAGCCAAAATCGTTGATGTTGAAATAGTCTTTAAATAAAGTAAACTCTCCTTTTAGTAAGTTCTTCAATTCAAGTTCATTCCAAGCATAGTAAGCTCCTTCTTCTAATTCGTTGTTTTTATTTTTACTATCTGCATCTAAAGAAGCATAAAAAGCGCCATTTTTTGCGTTCAATTCTTTGTCAATAAACGCTAATGTTTCAGTGACCACTTTTTTATACAACTCGTTTTTATTTTCAAGATATGCCTTGGCATAAATACTTACTAACTGGGCATTGTCATACAGCATTTTTTCGAAGTGAGGTATGTGCCACTTCTCATCAATGGAATATCTTGAAAAACCTCCGCCAATGTGATCATAAAGACCACCATAAGCCATTTTAGTTAAGGTGTTGTCTACATATGTACCGATCTCTTTATCATCAAATTGATGCTGGTATCTCAGTAAGAAATCTAGCGAATTAGGCATTGGAAATTTTGGAGCTCCTTGAATACCCCCATACTGGGTGTCTTGTATTTTTTTAGAGGCATGTATGGCATTGCGAATGTCTTCTTTTTTAAAAGAAGCTTTCTCTGTATTAATTTCAATTAAATTAGACGCTTGCAGCCCTTCAGTTAACCTCTCTGCGAAACGAATTGCTTTTTCAGGGTTCTCTTTGTAAAGTTTTGAAATATCTATTAAAATTTTCTCCCATTGAACTTTGGTAAAATAAGTGCCTCCAAAGATGGGTCTGCCATCTGGAAGTGTAATACAATTCAAAGGCCATCCACCACCACCAGTCATCAGTTGAACAGCATTCATGTAAACCTTATCAATATCAGGCCTTTCTTCTCTATCTACTTTTACATTGATGAAATTTTCATTCATCAATCGTGCAATGGTATCATTTTCAAAACTTTCTTCTTCCATAACATGACACCAATGACAAGCCGAGTATCCTATGGAGATCACCATTAATTTATTTTCTTTTTTGGCTAGCCCCAACGTTTCATCATTCCAAGCTTTCCAGTGCACAGGGTTGTATGCGTGTTGCAAGAGGTAAGGGCTGGTTTCTTTAACCAGTGCATTACCTATTTTGGAGTGTATAGTTTTGGTGTCATTACAACTGATGATAGCCAAAGTGAGCAAAATCACTCCAGTGATTTGAAAAAGTAAAAACTTGCTATGTTTCATAAAATAAAATTACAAAAAAAAGCGTGTTTGCAATGCAAACACGCTTTAAAATACTACAAAGGTATGAATTTATTACTCTTTGATAAGTTTTACATTTTTATACCCAAGATCTGTTTGGATACGGCCTATATAAATACCTTTCGCGAAAGACTGGTTCTCAATAGATACTTGATTGGCGTCATAAATCTTAGAGAAAACTTTTCTGCCTAAAACGTTAAATAGATCTACCGATTTTACTCTCGTATTAGGAGTGCTAATGTTCCATTTGTCTGAGGATGGGTTCGGATAAATAGTTGTTTCAACCAAATCAAAATTATCTTTAGATAAAGGAAAATCCTTCGTTAGCGTTATATTATCAAGGTATAACATTCCGCCATTGTCTCCAGATTGGTTATATCGATCTACTTTCCACTGAAATAAATTTGTCTTATCAAAACCTAGGTCTGTAAAATAAGCCATAGGGATGGATACAAGTGTCCAGGTCTCTGATACAACATCAGCCCCATCTCCACTCGCTTTGCTTCCAACTTGGAATCCAAACTCTTGAACCGCTCCATCCTTGTCTATCAAAATTAATGTAAAACCTGGTGTACCCTGTGAATGTGAATACCAGTAATGGAAATTAACAAAGTCATAATCTGAAACATCGTCTGGTCCTCCTTCACCTTGACCAAAGCCATCTGCTGATAGGTTTACTTTAAGAGCATTGTTTACCCCTGCTGTAGGATCTAAGTCTACATCAGATGCTGCTCCAAAACTATACGCAATATTTAATTTATTAGTGTATCCGGGTGTGTCATTATACATACTATAGACAACATCATTGCTCGTAGTGGGCACGGGAGCAGCAGTTGTTGGTTCAGGTAAAGTAACAGCGGACGCTTTTCCTTTAATATTGTCAATGTATAGTGTTCTTACAATTGCCGGAGAAATGAAGCCATTTGCACTACTATTCCAATTTGGATATACTACGAAATTTGTGTAAGTACCATTTGCGGTAGCAGTACCGTCAGCACCTGCATTGAAAGTTGCGGTTAAGGTTTCCCAACCTGAACCCGTGTGACTCACGGGTGTAGAAGAGTCTGGCCCGCCATCACTACTTGCAAGTACTTTTACCAACACGGAAATTGCCGACTCTGAGTATACATCAATAGTCATGGTTAAACCATCGGTTGCGTTCAAAATTACACTGCTGTCAAGGTCTATGTTGGTACCTTGCCAAACCTGACCTGCTGCTGATGTAATAATTTCAGCAACTGTGCCGTTGGTTCCTCCACTAGCTGGATCAGTAACAAGGGTAGCTGAGGTTAAGTTCCCAAAAGGTCCGCCAATACCATCATTGTCTTCAAAATCTTGTAGGAGGTCTTGAGAGTATCCTATGGATATTGTTAATAATAAAATTAAAAGAGTAATTTTTTTCATAATTCTTAAATTATTAGATTAAAATATTAATTCTTCATAAAAATACGATAATTTATGAATACATAAAACAGAAATAAACCCTACATGCTTGAATTAGATACTGATTTAAAGAATCTTCTTAGTAGAGAAACGTCGTATTTAAGGGGTTTGACCCTTTTTCATATTTCTATAACGTTGAGGGAGAAATTAAAAAATATCCCTCTCAAAACTCTTTATGTAGTGGTCTTGTATAGGTGTATATCTGTAAAAATTCTCTTAGTGATGTGATTTTCAGTCAATAGAATAGGTGTCAGTACTGCTATTTTTTTCCAGAAGCTGTATGGAATCATTGTTGTTAGTTATCAAAAATGCTTCTTTATGCTTTCGTTGAATTTTATGAATTGTTCTGCTGTCAAACGGCAGGTATACTCCGCTTGCTTTTGGCGTTAAAGCGGTAAAATTGTTTTTGCCGTCCCCAATTAAAAGTGAACCATAGCTGGCATCATAACGCGTGGTTTCTACTTCTACACCGTAGTGGTTTCCTACTACGAGAATATCATTGAATCCGTCGTTATTAAAATCATTTACTAAAGAACTTTTAATAGGGCTTACTTGCACTTCCATAGGTAGTGGTTTGGCTGATAATTTCCCTTTGTTATTGATGAGAAGGATGCTCTCAAAATTCTCAATTTCATAAATCACGGCATCTTTTACTTTTTCCTCGGGCAAAACATCTATTAATGTGGATGATGCAAAACTGTGGAAGTCTTTAAACTTTTTCCCCACGTATGGCATTTGTTGGGTTGTGCATTCTCTTCCTCTCATTGGAACATAATTGCCTTTGTAATACTTTGCAAGCACTACATCATTTGTTCCATTGTTATCAAAGTCGTTTGCATACACTTTGAAAGGATGCTCTTTGCTAGCTTTGAATTTATTGTTCTTGCCGAGGTTACCAACAATATAGTCGTCATCTCCATCACGATCAATATCACAAGCTGTAATTGACCACCAAATGCCTCTCGTATTATTTAAAAGACCAAATTTTTCTGAACTATCTTCAAATATGCCGTTCTTGTTTTCAAGCACTTTGATTTCCATCCATTCTCCTACTGCCAATAAATCTTCATCCCCATCATTATCGATATCGCTAAAAACAGCATCTGAAACCATTCCAAATTTCTCTAAAATTGTTGTTGATGCTTTTTTGAATGTACCATTTTCATTGATTAAGAAGTAGCTAGTGGCAGGGTAGGTATATTTCCCTGCAATAAGTCTTGTTCCAACAAACAAATCGAGATCTCCATCTCCATCAATATCCGATGATTTTACCGTTTTGGAACTTTCATAGATACTTGGAATGGCAGTTGTGCTTTTTGTGAATTTCCCATTTCCATTATTCAGGTATAACCTGTCTTTCAGTAATTTGCTACCCCTTTTAAATTCACTTCCTCCACTACTCACGTATAGATCTAAATCTTTGTCATTGTCTACATCTAAAAAGAGTGCCTCTAAGTCTTCAGAGGCTTTGTCTAGTGACCAAGGTTGATGCTTGTTTTTGATAAATGCACCAGCTGTGGTTTGAATAAATAAGATTCCTGATTGGTTTGCCGCTCCACCAATAAACACATCTTCTAAACCATCTGCATTCACGTCTCCAACTGCTGAAAAGGGTCCTTCAGTAGAAAGCTTATGTGGCAGTAAAACTTCCTCTTTGAAGTCGTCAAATTCATTTTCTTGGTGTTGAAAATTGATTCCTAATGTTGTTGTATTTCTTTTTGTTAATAAGGGCTCTTGAGGCTTGACATCGGTACCTACTTTGGCTTTTTTGTAAACGGCAGTAATGGTTTTGTTTACTCCTACCTCTTTGAAAAGATTTACTTTTCCATCCTGCCAAATCACTTTTACCGAATCAATTTTTGTTTGTTTTCCAAGCCCAAAAAATAGATGTGGTGCTACAGATGAAAAATATCCTCTCGTTAGAAAATGTTCTGCATATTGTTGCTGATCCTTGTAATAAATGTGTGCTTTGGCACCTATCCCCAGACTATTTTTATTGGAACCTTCAAAAGCAATTTTTAAAAAATTGCCATTGGTTTTATTCTTGTAGACGAAGGCCGCGTCTTCCATGTTATTCATCACCAAATCCAAATCTCCATCCTTGTCTAGGTCTCCATAGGCCATGCCATTGGAAAATCCAGGTGTGTCTAGTCCCCATTCTTTAGCTACTTTTTTAAAACCATAATTTCCTTGATTTTGAAAGACATAGTTCGAGATGCGTTGTGCGGGAGCATTCTTGCTTAGTTCATACAATTCTTCTAAGCTGGTTCCTTTTTCCAAATTGCTCAAAATAGTTCGGTAATCATTGTTATCTAAATCCTTTTTAATACCGTTGGTTACAAAAATATCTTTGTGTCCATCATTGTCTAAATCTACCATTAAGCTTGTCCAACTCCAATCGGTGCTCGATACTCCTGCCAAATTACCAATATCAGAGAATTGTCCCATTCCAGAATTTATTTGTAAGGTGTTGGTCATGTATTGATAGTTGCCAGTTTTCTTTACAATATCTTCAAACGTTTTAGAGTTCATAGAGGCCATATTTGTTTTGGAGCGATAATGATCCGATGGCGTCATATCTGTGGTTATCAGGTCTATCAGTCCATCATTATTGATATCACCAGTATCTGATCCCATGCTATTTTGAGACATGTGTTTGATATGCTCATTGGTTGTGTTTCTAAAGGTACCGTTGCCATTATTGAGATACATAAAGTCAGAACCATTATAATCATTAGCAATATATAGGTCTGCAAACCCATCATTATTGAAATCTGAAGTGTTGATGCTCAATCCGTATACCTTTTCAGATGAAATGCCCGCTTCTTTGGAAATGTCTTTAAATTTTCCATTGTCATTGCGATACAATCGATCTTGGTATAATTTTAAACGCTTCTTAGGAATCTTGTGAAGTAACAATAATTTTTTATCAGGTGGTTGATTTACTTGATACATATCCAAGTCGCCATCATTGTCCATATCAAAAAAAGCAGCTTGGGTAGAAAAACCGGTATCTCCAAGGCCATATTCTGAAGCGGATTCCGTAAATGTCAGGTCTTTGTTGTTGATAAATAACTTGTTTTTTCGGTCTTTCGGACTCATCGATGTTCCATTTCTGCTCACATAAATATCCAAATAACCATCTGCATTGATATCCACCATCGTGACGCCCCAAGTCCATCCTGGACTCCGAGAAATTTTTGAATTTTTGGTAATGTCTTCAAACTGAAAATTTCCTTTGTTCAGATAGAGTCGATCCCCTACTTGATTTCCACCAAAGAAGATATCGAGTAGGCCATCGTTATTGATATCGCCAATGGCAACACCGGACCCATTATAAATTTGCGTATAAAAATATTGATTGAATTGTACCCCTTCTTCTATTTTATTATTGAATTCGATTCCCGTTTGTTCTGGAGAAAGTAAATCAAAACCACCAACCACGTTTTCTGTGTTCACATTGCGTTGAGCTTCTTGACAAGAGATAAATACTATGAGTACAAATAAAGTTGTTTTAAAAATTGTTTTTGACAATCTCATAAGAATCAGCGTTTAAAAGGTATTGGAATCGTAATTGGTTATCAAAAGTAAAATTTTTCTAACGCAAATGAAATAAAACAAAAGAATAAGGTAATTTTTTTTAAAACCTCCCTCTTATCTTTTTCCCATAATCCTCCAGAGGCTATGAGCATTAATTCATTTCCAACTTTCTGTGGTTTTCAAAAACGAGAGGTCTAGCCTATTGATTTTACCTTTTTTTTATTGAATGCGTTTGAGTTGGGTATCATAATAAAGTAGGTTTAATGTATTGTTTATTAGTATTTTAGGTATTTAAAATAAAAAATGAATATAGCGTAGTTTGACCATAGTATACGAATTCCATGTAATGAATAATTATTTTTGGATGGTCAACACGAGTAGGAACAGAAAAAAGACCTTAGCCAAGGATATTAACTATGAAATTAAACAAACACAGTAGTCGGTTAACACAAGATGAATCCCAGCCAGCATCACAAGCAATGCTATATGCTGTGGGACTTACTGATGCAGACATGCAGAAGGCACAAATCGGTATTGCAAGCACAGGTTACGATGGTAACCCGTGTAATATGCATTTGAATAATTTGGCTTCTGAAGTTAAAATTGAATGCAACATCAACGGTCTTGTGGGCTTGGGTTTTAATACTATCGGTGTGAGTGATGGAATTTCTATGGGAACCTCTGGAATGAATTATTCGTTGGCCTCAAGAGATATCATAGCGGATTCCATAGAAACGGTAATGAATGCACAGAGTTATGACGGTTTAGTTGCTGTAGTAGGATGCGATAAAAATATGCCGGGTGCCATCATTGCCATGCTGCGCTTAAATCGGCCATCAATTATGATGTATGGAGGTACCATTGCTTCGGGTAATTACAAAGGAAAAAAATTAAATATTGTTTCTGCTTTTGAGGCTTTGGGTCAAAAGGTAGCGGGTGAGATTGATGAAACTGAGTACAAAGCGATTATTAAAAGGGCTATTCCAGGAGCTGGAGCTTGTGGAGGTATGTATACCGCTAATACCATGGCTTCTGCAATAGAAGCAATGGGTTTTGCCTTGCCTTATAATTCGTCTATTCCCGCAGAAAACCCATCCAAACTATCAGAAAGTGAACGAACAGCTTTGGCAATGAAAAATTTACTAGAGTTGGATCTTAAACCTTTAGATATTATAACAAAGAAGTCTATTGAGAACGCGATTGCATTGGTCAATGCCTTGGGAGGATCGACCAATGCAGTATTGCACTTTTTGGCAATCGCACATGCAGCAGATATTGATTTTACTTTGGAAGACTTTCAGCGAGTTAGTGATAAAACTCCTTTGATTGCAGATTTAAAACCAAGCGGAAACTATTTGATGGAAGATGTACATGGTGTTGGTGGAACCCCTGCTGTAATGAAGTATCTCCTGGATCATGGTTATTTGCATGGTGAGTGTTTAACAGTAACAGGGAAAACACTTGCAGAAAATTTAGCGAATGTAACAGCGTTGACTTTTGAGGGTGATCAAGATGTGATTTATCCTAAAGACAAGGCGTTAAAAGCTTCTGGAAACCTTCAAATATTATATGGAAATTTAGCAGAAGAAGGTGCGGTGGCTAAGATTAGCGGTAATGAAGGGATGTATTTTGAAGGAAAGGCCGTTGTTTATGACGGAGAACAGGCTGCCAATACAGGTATTTCTAATGGAGAAGTTCACAAAGGAGATGTTGTTGTGATTCGCTTCGTGGGGCCCAAAGGCGGGCCAGGCATGCCAGAAATGTTAAAGCCAACCTCATTAATTATGGGAGCAGGATTGGGAAAATCTGTGGCTTTGATTACAGATGGCCGATTTTCTGGAGGAACACATGGGTTTGTTGTTGGGCATATCACTCCAGAGGCACAATGTGGAGGTACTATTGCTCTTATAGAAACTGGTGATCAAATTAGAATTAATGCAGAAGACAATAGAATTGATGTATTGTTGTCAGCGGAAGAAATAGCAGCGAGAAAAGCCAATTGGATAGCGCCAGCATTGAAGCATACGAAAGGAATTTTATACAAATACGCAAAAATGGTTGCATCAGCATCAAAAGGATGTATCACAGATGCTTTTTAATACATGATATTTATGGAAACAAAAAATCAAACGACATCGAAAAAAACACAAAATAGAACAGTGCATATTTCTGGAGCAGAAGCAGTTATCAAATGTTTATTGGCAGAAGATGTGGATTTAATTTATGGATATCCTGGTGGTGCAATTATGCCTGTTTATGATGAGTTGTTTAAGTATCAAGATCAATTACAACATGTGCTAACGCGCCATGAACAAGGGGCAACACATGCTGCTCAAGGATTTGCAAGAGTTTCTGGAAAGGTAGGTGTTGCTATTGCAACTTCTGGTCCGGGAGCTACAAATTTAGTGACCGGAATTGCAGATGCGCAAATTGATTCTACACCCATGGTTTGCATTACAGGTCAGGTAGGAAAACATTTATTAGGGTCTGATGCTTTTCAAGAAACCGATATTGTTGGGATCTCTACGCCCGTAACAAAATGGAATTATCAAATCACGGAGGCCTCAGAGATTCCAGAAGTGATGGCAAAAGCATTTTACATTGCGCGTTCTGGCAGACCAGGACCCGTTTTAATAGACATTACAAAAAATGCACAGTTTGAGACCTTTGACTTTGCCTACGAAAAATGTACGTCTGTGAGAAGTTATAAAGCGGTTCCTGATATTGATAAAAAGCAATTGTTAGATGCTGCAGCTTTGATTAACAGTGCTAAAAAACCATTTATTGTTTTTGGTCAAGGAGTTATTTTAGGTGAAGCAGAGGAAGCGTTTAAAGCATTCATTGAGAAAACAGGCATTCCTGCTGCTTGGACCATTTTGGGCTTGTCTGCATTGGAAACCAAACACCCTTTAAATGTTGGTATGGTTGGTATGCACGGTAATTACGGTCCCAATAAGTTAACCAATGATTGTGATGTACTCATTGCTATTGGAATGCGTTTTGATGATCGTGTTACGGGCAATTTAAATACCTATGCGAAGCAAGCAAAGGTTGTTCATTTTGAAATCGACCCTGCCGAGGTTGACAAGAATGTGCAATCGGATGTTGCAGTGCTTGGAAATGCTAAAGAAACTTTAGCTAAAATTTTACCATTGGTAGATGAGAAAAGCCATACATCGTGGTTGCAAGCCTTTAAAGATTGTGATGCTATAGAGTTCGATAAGGTAATTAAAAAAGAATTGTATCCTTCGAAAGAAGGGATTACCATGGGCGAAGTTTTGAAAGAAATAAATCACGTAACAAAAGGAACTGCTGTAATTGTCTCTGATGTTGGCCAGCATCAGATGATTGCATGTAGGTATGCCGAATTTAACCAAACAAAAAGCAATATTACATCCGGTGGTCTTGGTACTATGGGGTTTGCATTACCTGCAGCAATTGGAGCTAAAATGGGAGCGCCAGAAAGAGAGGTTATTGCAATTATTGGTGACGGAGGCTATCAAATGACCATTCAAGAATTGGGTACTATTTTTCAAACCAAAGCTGCCGTGAAAATCGTTGTTTTGAACAACGATTTTCTTGGAATGGTGCGTCAGTGGCAAGAATTGTTTTTTGAGAACAGATACGCGTCTACAGAAATGACAAATCCAGACTTTGTAACCATTGCAAAAGGATATCATATCGCTGCACAGCGTGTTACTCAAAGAGAAGATTTGACGGCAGCAATTCAAGAAATGATGGCCTCTAAAGATTCCTATTTCTTAGAAGTTTGCGTGGAAAAAGAGAACAATGTATTTCCAATGATTCCTACCGGAGCATCGGTTTCAGATATCAGATTAAGTTAAATTACAAAAAGAAGAAAATGAATACAGAAATGAAATCTTTTACCATATCGGTATATACAGAAAATAATATAGGATTGTTGAATAGAGTTTCTTCTATTTTTTTGAAAAGACATATCAATATTGAAAGTTTAACAACGTCTCAATCTGAGATTGAAAATGTAAATAGGTTTGTTATTGTAGCGAGCATGCCTCCATTGCAAGCCGAGAAAATAGTCAAACAACTAGAGAAACAAATTGAGGTAATTAAGGCATATGCGCATACAGATGAAGAGACCATTTATCAAGAAACTGCTTTGTTTAAAGTGGCTTCAGATTCACTGTTTGATGAACGACAAATTCAGAATATTATCAAAGACAGTCACGCAAACATTGTAACAGTTTCACGTGAGTTTTTTGTGATAGAGAAAACAGGAAGAAGACATGAAACAGAGCAATTGTACAAAGACTTAAAACCATATAAGCTGATGCAATTTGTGCGCTCTGGGCGAATATCAGTAACCAAACAACCCATGAATATTTCAGAAATGCTATCGGCATTTTGAGCACATTACAATGGCTTAATCGATGCTTGCATCCAAATAAAAACAACAACTATTTTTTATCTTGTACTCATAGGCAGAGCACATAAAATTACTTAAAAGAACAACAATGAAAAATTATTTTAACACGCTATCATTAAGAGATCAACTTACAGAATTAGGAAAATGCAGATTTATGGAGTCTTCAGAGTTTGAAGAGGGTGTAACTGCATTGAAGGGCAAAAAAATTGTGATCATAGGATGTGGTGCTCAAGGTTTAAACCAGGGGTTGAATATGAGAGATTCTGGCTTGGATATTTCCTATGCACTTCGCAGCCAATCCATCGCAGAAAAAAGAGCTTCTTTTTTAAATGCCTCTAAAAATGGATTTACCGTTGGGACCTATCAAGAATTAGTGCCAACTGCTGATGTAGTGCTCAATTTAACGCCAGATAAGCAGCATACCAATGTGGTAAATGCGGTAATGCCATTGATGAAAAAAGGAGCAACCTTGTCTTATTCACATGGTTTTAATATTGTGGAAGAAGGGATGCAAATTCGTGAAGATTTAACCGTTATCATGGTGGCACCGAAATGTCCTGGTTCTGAGGTAAGAGAAGAATACAAAAGAGGTTTTGGAGTGCCAACCCTAATTGCTGTTCACCCAGAAAACGACCCACAATCGAAAGGTTTGTCTCAAGCAAAGGCATATGCAGTAGCAACAGGAGGGCACAGGGCTGGTGTGTTAGAGTCTTCTTTTGTTGCAGAAGTGAAATCTGATTTAATGGGAGAACAAACTATTTTGTGTGGGGTATTGCAAACAGGAGCAATCTTGTCTTTTGATAAAATGGTAGCACAGGGAATTGAGCCTGGATATGCAGCAAAATTGATTCAGTATGGTTGGGAAACCATAACAGAGGCCTTGAAGCATGGTGGAATTACCAATATGATGGATCGCTTATCAAATCCAGCAAAATTAAAAGCTTTTGCAATTTCTGAAGAATTGAAAGCGATTATGCGTCCTTTATTTCAAAAGCATATGGATGATATTATGTCAGGGCATTTCTCCAAAACTATGATGGAAGATTGGGCGAATGACGATCAAAATCTATTGTCTTGGAGAGCAGCAACCGGAGAAACAGCCTTTGAAAAAACAGTCATTACCGAGCAAGAAATTTCAGAACAAGAATATTTTGATCATGGTACACTGCTCGTTGCTTTTGTTAGAGCAGGTGTTGAGCTAGCTTTCGAAACCATGACTGAATCTGGTATCATAGCAGAATCAGCGTATTACGAATCTTTACATGAAACGCCATTAATTGCAAATACAATTGCTCGTAAAAAATTATATGAAATGAATCGTGTAATTTCTGATACTGCAGAGTATGGTTGTTACTTGTTTGATCATGCATGTAAACCACTATTAACAGATTTTATGAAAACTGTAGATACAACAATTATAGGAGCCTCATATGCTTCAAGTAATGCGGTAGATAACCAAAAGTTAATTGAAGTGAACAGCGCAATTAGAGCACACGAAGTTGAAAAAGTAGGAGCTGTTTTGAGAGCCTCTATGACAGCAATGAAGCAAATATAAAAGCATCATTTCAACAGAGTGAAACATATGCTGTGAGGCATCTTATAAATCATAGCAGATTTGTTGTCAATTGCGAAAATGCTCATTTTGAAATGCCAAGAAGTTTAAATACATAGAATGACCGTTAAAACAACAACATATTATCCAAAACTGATTGATGTTAGAGAAGCTGTAATTACATTGAAAGATGTAGTTACGGTGACTCCTCTCGGTCAAAATATCAATTACTCAAAAAAATTCGAGGCAAATATTTTACTGAAAAGAGAGGATTTACAGCAGGTGCGTTCGTACAAAATTAGGGGTGCTTACAACAAGATAAGTTCTCTAAAACCAGCCCAGCTAGAAAGAGGAATTGTATGTGCAAGTGCAGGAAACCACGCTCAGGGAGTGGCTTTTGCATGCCATAGATTGAAAATCCATGGAACCATATACATGCCAACCCCAACTCCGAGACAAAAGTTAGAACAGGTAGCAATGTTTGGAGGATCGTATATTACGGTAAAACTTATTGGAGATACATTTGATGACGCCCAGAAGGAAGCGGCAATGGTATGTGAGTTAGAAGGCAAAACCTTTGTACATCCTTTCAATGATCCTAAAATTATTGAGGGACAAGGTACCGTTGGACTCGAGATTTTAGAGCAATCTAAAGAGTTCATTGATTATGTGTTTGTTCCTGTGGGTGGCGGTGGTTTAGCAGCTGGATTGTCGTCAGTTTTTAAAATGGTCTCTCCAAAAACAAAAATTATTGGTGTAGAGCCACAAGGAGCCCCATCTATGAAAACAGCTTTAGATAAAAATACGAATGTTCGACTGTCAAATATTGAAAAGTTCATAGACGGGGCAGCAGTTCAGCAGGTAGGGAAGCTAACCTTTGACATATGTAAACAGTATTTAGATGCTATGATTACAGTTCCAGAGGGTAAAGTTTGCCAAACAATTTTAGATCTATATAATAAAGATGCAATTGTAGTAGAACCTGCAGGCGCACTAACGATTGCTGCCTTAGACATGTTTGCCGATGAAATTAAAGGTAAAAATGTGGTCTGTGTTGTGAGTGGGTCTAACAATGATATCACGAGAACTGAAGAGATTAAAGAAAGAGCCATGTTGTTTAATGGCTTGAAGCATTATTTTATCGTTCGTTTTCCTCAAAGAGCAGGTGCCTTAAAAGAATTTGTAGCTGAGATTTTAGGTGCAGATGATGATATTACTCACTTTGAGTATTCTAAAAAAAATAATCGAGAAAATGCGCCTGCAGTTGTGGGAGTAGAACTAAAACATAGCACAGATTTAGTTCCCTTAATTCAAAGAATGAAAGAACGAAACTTTTATGGAGATTATTTAAATGACAAACCTGATTTATTTCAGTATTTGGTATAAATCAATCTGTAAAATGGCTAACTTGCATAAAATTAAATTCAGATTTTCAGTTGAAAGATATTTTTATAAAAAGCAGTATTCCAGATGCTTATAAAATAGATAAACCCTATGTGCAGGATACGTTTCTAATAGACGGTCAGCTTAAAGAATGGAAAGGAGCAACTGAAAAAGTCTATTCTCCCATGTATTCCCAAAATTCTGAGGGTGAATTAGCTCCCACATTTCTAGGAGATATACCAGATCTTGGTGAGAAAGAAGCCATAGAGGCTCTCGATGCTGCTGTGAATGCCTATGACAAAGGTAGAGGTGAATGGGCCATCATGAAAGTTGAAGAACGAATTGCTTGTATACGTAACTTTTCGAAACTGATGCAAGAAAAACGAGATGAGGTTGTGAAACTTCTCATGTGGGAAATAGGGAAGCCTTTTGTAGAGTCTTGCAATGAGTTTGATAGAACAATTGAGTACATAGAGGATAGTATTATCGCGTTAGAAGAAATGGACGCGAAGGCTTCTGAAGTAAAAGAACACAGCGGTATTTTAGCACAGGTTCGAAGAGCTCCTTTGGGAGTTGTATTGTGTTTAAGTCCTTATAATTACCCATTAAACGAAACTTTTTGTTTGCTGATTCCAGCATTAATGATGGGAAATACTACTGTTTTTAAACCAGCGAAACACGGAATTTTACTCTTATCGCCTCTTTTGAACGCATTTCAGCAATGTTTCCCGAAGGGCGTTGTCAATATTATTTATGGAAGTGGAAGAACACTAGCAACACCAATTTTGAAATCGGGACGAGTGGATGTATTGGCATTGATTGGGAATAGCAAATCGGCCAATATTTTGCAAGAGTTTCATCCAAAGAAAAATAGATTGCGTTTGGTACTTGGGTTGGAGGCTAAAAATCCGGGCATTATTTTACCTGATTGCGATTTAGATTTGGCAGTGAAAGAGAGTGTGTTGGGAGCATTAGCTTTTAATGGACAGCGATGTACTGCTCTGAAAATACTTTTTGTGCACGAAGCAATTGTTGACACATTTAATGCGAAATTTAAAGCAGAAGTAGATAAGTTAGTATGTGGTTTGCCTTGGGATGACTATGTGAATATTACCCCACTACCTGAACCCCATAAACCGGCCTACATTAAAGCATTGATTGCAGATGCTCAGTCTAAAGGAGCAATTGTAATTAATGAAAAAGGAAATCACTTCAATAAAAGTTTTGTGAGTCCCACGGTATTGTACCCTGTAAATGAGACGATGCATATTTATCATGAAGAACAATTTGGCCCTGTGGTGCCAATAGTTTCTTTTCGTGATATTTCAGAACCTTTGAACTATATTTCAGAATCAAATTATGGACAGCAAGTGAGCTTGTTTAGTAAAAATCCGACTTCATTAGCTCCCTTAATTGATTCATTGGCAAATCAAGTTTGTAGAGTAAATATCAATACCAAATGCCAGCGAGGTCCTGATGTATTTCCTTTTGTGGGAAGAAAAGATTCTGCAGTAAGCACCTTGAGTGTTCATGATGCCTTGCGTACTTTTTCAATTTCTACAATGGTTGCCTTTAGAAGTACCACCGTAAACCTGTCTCTTATACACATCTGACGCTGCCGACGATCT
>OLII01000301.1_pt1 | contig 19514 bp, 23 predicted proteins | sample 1609481 | NCBI WGS metagenome assembly OLII01 (sample SAMN05416859, study PRJEB24817) | seawater metagenome | isolation source: Sea water | place: Canada:Atlantic | collected 2013-11 | reverse complement strand
CACAGAGTAGATCGTCGGCAGCGTCAGATGTGTATAAGAGACAGCTTTGGTAGCTCCAAATTCATGCGTCGAATATAGCGAATCAAAATATTGATCTAACTGAGTACGCTCAATTTTAAGTGATAGTGAGTCAGGGTGCGCATTAGTAACCAGTACCACGTCTTTACCACTGGCTTTTAACGCCAACAAAAAATTTCTAGCGTCACTACGTAATTGAATAAGGTGCTGAATTTCTCTTTTTAATTCTCTTATTGGTAATTGTGTTTGCTCTGCCCAGTAATCAAGGCAATACCATTCAATGGTACCAACCACTGCAAGGTAGTCGGCTTTTAATTTTTCTTTTGCAGCCTCAATAGAAATTGACATTTTTTCACTGTAACGCAGTGGCAAATGCTCTAGCCAAAACTGATTATCAAAATGTAAATCTAAAATTGTACCGTCCATATCGAGTAATACGGTCGAAATTTCTGACCAATTAATAGCTGCCATATTGGCCCATCTCCTGAATAAAATTAACTGCAATAAATATTAACATTTTGCTATTCCAAAAGTATTGTTTATCGTGTCATTATAGGAGCATCTAAGGAATAACAGTTAACTCATATAGTTAGAAATATGACTGATAAAAATCTATTACCAATCATTACTAATCGACGACAAGTTGCCAAAAGTGCCTTGTTTGCTATTGAGCAAATAGATCTAACGTTTAGTAATGGCGAGCAACGCCAGTATGAACGCATGATGGGTACTGGTCGAGGGGCTGTTATGGTCATCCCTATGATTGATGACGAAACCATGCTTTTAGTGCGTGAATATTGTGCCGGTACACATAGCTATATTTTGGGCTTTCCTAAAGGGTTAATTGATGAAGGTGAATTGGCCGAGCAAGCGGCCAATAGAGAGCTACAAGAAGAGATAGGCTACGGTAGTGAGCAGCTAGAGAAAGTTACTGAATTGATGATGGCACCTGCTTTTTTTAACGCCAAAATGACTATCTATTTAGCTAGAGAGCTTTATCCTGCCAAGTTAGAAGGCGATGAGCCAGAGCCTTTAGAATTGGTATATTGGTCAATAAAAGACTATAAAGCCTTATTACAACAAGCAGACTTTACCGAAGCACGCAGTATTGCAGCATTAATGTTAGTACGAGATTTACTTGAGAAATAATCGATAAGTAATAACGTACTGGAGCAACGATGAACGGGGTAGAATGATGAGCCAAGAGAAATTACTAAATATTGCCTTAGAAAGCGCTAAAAAAGCTGGCATTGAAGTAATGAAGTATTATCGTCAAGGAAACTATACCGCTGAAACGAAGGCTGATGAAAGCCCGGTAACCAGTGCTGATATTGCCGCAAATGATATTTTGATGGATCAGCTGCAAACCCTGACTCCAGATATTCCAATCATATCTGAAGAAGTTGGTGCGGTTACTTTAAGTGAGCGCAAAGACTGGTCACGCTATTGGTTGCTTGATCCTATTGATGGAACAGGGGAGTTTATTATCGGCAGCGGTGACTTCGCCGTAAATATTGCGCTCGTTGAAAACGGCTGGCCGACCATAGGTGTTATTCACGCCCCTGATCATTGCCTAACTTATTACGGTCAGAAAAACCTCGGCGCGTTCAAAGATAATAGCCAAGCAAGTCATGCAATTCGAGTGGCACAATATCAAGAAAACCGTCGGATTCAAGTGGCTATTAGCAGACGGCAACAACTTGCACTGATGGGGCAATATTTAAATACTGATTATGACTATGATTATGTTGCGCTAGGCAGCTGCTCGTTAAAAAACTGTTTGATTGCTGAAGGTGGTGCAGATTGTTATTTACGTATTGGTGTTACCGGTGAGTGGGATACCGGCGCTAGCCAGTGTATTTTAGAACAAGCTGGTGGCGACATTATTGATAGTGAGTTTAAGCCGCTAAGTTACAATAAACGGGAAAGTTTACTAAACCCCGACTTTGTCAGTTTAGGAGCAAGAGACTTTCCTTGGCAAAAAATAATTAAACCGCATAGAAAAGTATATGAATAACAGATAACTAGCCAGTAACCTCTCAGTATTTTTTTTAACTGGCTATACGAAGTAGTTCGTTTTGTTTAAGAACTGTGCTAAATTAGCGAACTTAACCGGAGCTAGCACAACGCTAACTTCTCAAAATTGTGATCAGGTCAATTAATTTAGCTATGTTATCCAGCATTTTAAAAAAGCACACATCGCACCACCAAGCAGGGCATCGTCCTTGTTTCTTTAAAAGTATTGACCAAATCTAAACTTTGGCAGATAGCTTGTGCTGTCCGCCAAAATACCTCCTTGTTATTTTTCCGACTGTTTTGCTATCTGCAAAAATTTCAGCTATTAAGCTTTTACTATGTTCAGTATTAGTTGTTAGTTTGAAGTTAAACAATAACTTTTTTTTAAAAGTTAGTGATAAAAATATTAATTCAATTAGTAAATTTCAATTAGTAAATCTCAATAAGTAATGCAAAGGAAAAATTATGACAGCTCAAGTTAGCGCGCTATTTAAAGATATTTGGCAACAGTATATTGATGTAACTCCATCAGCTGAAAAAATCCACCAACTTTTAGGTAATGGCAGCGATGTAATTAATGATCATGTTGCATACCGTACTTTTAACCACCCTAAAATTAACTTAGCGCAGCTAGCTAAAGGCTTGCTAGCTTTAGGTTACACCGAGTGCGGCCAATATGATTTTGCCGCGAAAAAACTAGATGCAAAACACTTCGAACATAGTGACAGCACTATGCCAAAAGTGTTTATTAGTGAATTGCGCGTAGAAGAGTTTTCTGAGCAAGCACAAGCGATTATCACTAAGCTAATTGATCAGCTACCGGAAAATATCAGTGATAAAGCCGATTTCCTGTTCTCGGGTCGTCCTTGGGAAATTAGTTCAGCAGATTACCAAATCTTATTAGCAGAAAGTGAATATGCAGCATGGCTTGCTGCTTGGGGCTATCGAGCAAACCACTTCACTGTTAGCATTAACCACTTAGCAGGTTATGATGACATTCTTGCGGTAAACTCTGCATTAAAAGCGGCGGGATATGCCTTAAACACTAATGGCGGTGAAGTGAAAGGTGATGAGCAAGTGAAACTTGAGCAATCATCAACCTTAGCGGACAAAGCACCTGTTAATTTTACTGATAAAACAATGGAAATCCCTAGTTGTTTTTATGAGTTTGCTAAGCGCTACCCGCTGGCTAATGGTGAGCTTTATACCGGTTTTGTTGCTGCATCAGCTGATAAAATTTTTGATAGCACTAACGCTAAAGGTTAAACGCTAAGTATCACCTTACTCTCAACGTTTTATTGCTTGTGAGTATTAGTAAAAACCAGTGACTTTCACTGGTTTTTTTATGCTATTTTTCTTCAAGTTGGTATTTCTTCAAAATCGCGGCAATAACGCCTTGCTCTTTGAGCTTTATTAATGCTTTATTAAAGTCTTCAAGGGATACCGGCGCGTTGGGCGAAAGTGCCGCTTGAATATTATGTTCGCTAACCACTATCGGTAACACCCGATAAGCTTTGGATTTTTCGCTTTTTAGCAGGTGGTAATTTATTGCGACATCAGCATCTACTAAGGCATCAATACGGTTAAGCTCTAAGCGTATAAAGTTCACTTGCAAGTTACTTACGTCATAGCGAACAAAGTGCTCTTTGTCAAAATATGGCTGTAAGTTGGGGTAGGTGAATCCTCTTATTGTGCCAATAATCATGCCTTTTAAATCAGCTAATTCTTGGTAAATATGAGTATTGTCAGCGCGAGTTACTATGATATCTTTCTCGACAAAAACTGTTTCACTCCATTGTAATTTATTACTGTTTTTAAGCCAGGCAGGGTTACTTATTATTACCAAGTGTACGGTTTCATTTTCTAAATAGCGCTCGGTACGTTTTCTTGGTGTTTTAAAGAATGAGATGTTGATATCTAATTCATCAGCAATCTCAGTTGCAATATCTTTAATAATACCGCTATATAATACCTCTCCTTGCTCAACGGCGTAAGGAGCTGAGTTATGATCGCCATAGCTGACAATTAGTGTATCTTTACTGGTTGCCATAGCTAATAATGGGAAAAGAAAACATAGTAAAATAATACGCTTAAGGGCTACCATGATTGTCATGAAACCTACACTCTCATCAAGTTGATTTAACTTTCTTCAAGTATAGACAAGCTGTAGAAAAGCAGAGTAAAAAAATGGTTAGTTTTGTTCTTCCATGCCTTCTTGAAATTGCTCTTTAGGTAAAATGTTCACGGTTTCATAGAGCTCAGAATACACAAGCACAGCACTGCCTTGCTCTAGCTGCTTTTTTACTTGAGATATTTTAGTTTCCTTACTGATGTTTTCATCACCGTAATCAGTACCTTCTCGTAAAATGAACTCTTCTATAATCGCGAGCAAGGTTTCGTTAGGAATTTGGTCTAAAGGGATTATCATAAATGCGTGTTTATCAATATTTATTGGGCCATAGTGCATTGTACTCTTGATTAAGGCACTAGCTCTACACTAATTTGTTAAACAATAAGCCCTTACGTTCCTCTTCATCTTTTTTAATCAAAATAGCACTTTGTAACAGTACTTCATTTTTTGCCTGCTTACTTGTTGATGCGGCATAATCAGTATCTTCAATTCGTGAACGAGACTCACTGGTATTAATAATGCTAGTTTGATAAGTCGCGACTTGGCTGGCTAAAGCATTGTTCTCTGCGCCTAAAGCACTGGCGCTTTCATTAACAACGGTTGAAGTATCTTTTAATATTGCCTGAGTATTTGTAGGGTCACTCGCATCAAGGCCACCAATAAAATTATTTTGACCTAAAACTGTACTTGCGACGGTGTTAATTTGTTCTGTGATTTGGTCTAATTCACCTTGTATAGCACTATCGTCGTAAAGAGGGTTACCTGATTGGATTGATAATTCTTCAGCTCGCAGTAAGCCTTCGTTGATAGCGGCTAAAACGCCTGCTTCAACATTATTTATATTAGCTTGGTCTTGGGCATTAAAATTGAGTTGCTGGTTTTGATTGATTTGACTGGTAAGTCTATTAGCTATTTGTAAGCCTGCAGCATCATCGGCGGCTTTATTGATGCGTTTGCCAGAGGCAAGTTTTTCGGCTTGTGCTTCACGTTGTTGGTTAAGCTTTTCAATAAAGCTTAATTGATTAGATGACTGCTTGACTGACAACATATCCACACCTTGGCAAACTATTACTAACTAATAATAAGTATAGTCAGTCTACAAAAATTTAGCTTACCTTAGGTGAGGGTTGTATTGTTTGACTTGTACTGTTTTAGTGGCTTTCACTATCTTCTTGAATATGTTTAATAAAGTAATAAACATAGTAACTACAAATAGCGAGTACTATGGCTAATCCACCAAAAGAGAACATCACTACAGGATCATTTACTAACATTGATAATAAGTTCATATTGAGCTCCAAATTTTCTAGGTCATTCTTAATAAACCTAGTGTAATTAACTTGCTCAAATATAAAGCTGATTTAGATCAATAGAAGCTCTGCTTTTCATCCATTTTTGCTTTAAGGTCTTGTTGCTCTCTTATGTTTTGGTAAATCTTCGTCGCTTTTTCTATGCTCACTTCAATTTTGTTGTAACTTGCGCCTTTATGCATTGCTCTCTCATCCAAAATACGACTAGTCTCTGCATTAGGGTAGCCGTTCCATGAAGCGATAGTGTTCCATACATAAGACATCTCAATGCTTTTCTCGACACCTTTACCTTCGCTGTAAAGCAAAGCTAAATTATATTGAGCAAGGACATAGTTTTGATTTGCGGCAACTTTATACCAACGTGATGCTTTAAAATCATCTTGCTTAACACCAGCACCATTGGCATACATTACCGCTAAGTTAAATTGGGCACTGGCTAAATCTTTATTTGCTGCTTTTTGAGTTAATTCAAATGCCTTTTTAAGATCTTTTTTTACTAATTTACCGTCGGTGTAAATCAAGGATAATTCAAATTGCGCATCAGGGTAGTTTTGCGCCGCAGCAAGTTGAAATAGCTCTAGAGCTTTCATACCGTCTTTAGGAACACCGTAACCCCGTTGGTGCATTATTGCCATTTGATATTGGGCAGGTGCATAACCTTCACTAAGGAGCGGACGAAATTGTTCGATTGCCGCATTAAACTCACCACGGTTTAGTTCATAAATTCCATTGTCGAGATCATTGGCTTGAGCAGGGGCGATAATGCTGATTAATAGCAAGAGCGGTAATATAAGTTTGCTGTTAATGTTTGTTATGATTTTAGACATAATATTCCTTGGTCGTTGTTACAGCGATAAAATAAGTGTAGCTCAGAACTTATCTGAGTTACATGAAAGAACGGATAATACCGGCATATTTTTCTCAATTATTGTTACAAACCATGAAGATAGGCGTCTGATTAGCTAGGGTAATAGGCTGAATGTGTAAACCTAGGCGGCTTTAGAGTAGTGTAGTTGAAATGCTTAATGTTTACGAAAGAGGTAAGGTATAAGAAGCTGCTATTGTAATAAGCAACAAGAGATAAGCGCTCTTTTTTAAGAGCACTTAGTTAGCCTACTTAATTAAAGTCGAAAGGTTAAAGTCGAAATTTTGTTATTGGGCGTGGGCTGTTAACTGGCAGCAGACATGATTTCTTCAATTTGCTCTGCAAGCTCAAGCCATTCCATTTCATTCTCTTCAATATCGCTTTTCAAATTTCCTTGAGACTTCAGTAACTCGGTAAGTTCACTTTTTCTCTCTGCTTGATACATTTCACTATCACCAAGCAAAGTCTCAACTTTAGCTAACTCATCTTGCCATTGATGGATTTTTTTCTCTAACTTGTCCGCTTGCTTTTTAAGAGGCGCTGCTTTTTTTCTCAGTTCAGCTTGTTGTTGGCGCAGCTGTTTTTTGTCTAAACCTTTGTCAGCACTAGGCTCAGAACTTTTAACCGATTTAACAGTGAGTTTTTTATCTTCATTGAGCCATTGCTGGTAATCATCGATATCACCACTAAAGTCACTGACTTTACCGTTGGCAACTAAGTAAAATTCATCGACACAAGACTCTAAAAGAAACCTATCATGAGCAATTAGTATAATTGCGCCACCAAAACCTTGCAGCGCCATCACTAATGCTTGGCGCATCTCTAAATCTAAATGGTTAGTCGGTTCATCGAGTAGTAATAATTGAGGTTTTTCTAACACGATTAACGCCAGTACTAAACGGGCTTTTTCACCACCAGACATGGTAGCTACTTGCGATAACGCTTGATCACCACTAAAGCCAAACTTTCCTAAAAAGGTACGAGCTTGTGGCTCGCCTAGTGCTGGTTTTGCTCGTAAAATATGATCAACTGGACTTGAAGGTGGGTGTAATTGTTCAAGTTGATGCTGTGAGAAGTAACCTATTTTTAACTCTTGTGCGCAATAACGCTCACCATTGATTAACGCTATTTCACCAGCTAAGGATTTGATTAATGTCGATTTACCCGCACCATTTCGGCCTAGTAAACCAATTCGGCTGCCAGGAACTAACGTTAAACCAACCTTCTCAAGAATGATGGTTTGCTCGCCATGCTCAGATTTTGGATAACCACACTGACTATCATCAAGAGATAATAATGGATATGGAAGACTCTCAGGCTCTTCAAAGCTAAAAGTAAACTGGGTATCTACATGCGCAGGTGCTAAGTTGGGTAACTTTTCTAAACGCTTTAAGCGACTCTGTGCTTGTTTGGCTTTGCTTGCTTTTGCTCTAAAGCGGTCAACAAAAGCGGTAAGGTGTGCGGCCTCTTTTTGCTGCTTTTGAAATTGCGCATCTTGCTGGGCTAAATGTTCTGCACGCTGGCGCTCAAAAGCGGTGTAGTTACCGCTATATAGCTTAGCGCGTTGGTGCTCAATATGTAGAATTTGCCCGATAACGGTATCAAGAAAGTCTCGGTCATGTGAAATTAGCACTAAGGTGCCAGTAAAACGCTTCAACCAACGTTGTAACCAAATAACCGCATCTAAATCCAAGTGGTTGGTTGGCTCATCGAGTAATAACAAGTCAGCGCGAGATATTAACGCTTGCGCCAAGTTTAAGCGCATACGCCAACCACCGGAAAAATCTTTAACAGGGTTGTCTAGTTGAGACTGTAGGAAACCTAAACCATGTAACAATTCACCCGCACGGGCAGGTAAGCTATAGCCATTAATGGTGTCTATTTTATTAATAATGGTTGCTTCAAGGTTACCGTTTTCAGTGATACGCGCTTGCTCTAACTCTTGCTCTAATTGACGAAACTCTTTATCGCCATCCATAACATAATCAAGTGCTGTTTGTTCTAATGATGGGGTTTCTTGCTTAACGGTTGCAATATCCCAACTTGCTGGCATCGACAAGTCACCACTATCTGGTGCTAATTCACCAAGTAAGGCGGCAAAAAGTGAAGACTTACCACAGCCGTTACTGCCTACTAAACCGACTTTATGATTCGGGTGTATAGTAAAGCTAGATGATTTTATGAGGTTTTTTGCGCCTCTATCTAAGCTTAAATCAGTTGCTGTGATCAATGGTAATTCCTCGGTAAAATGCCATGGTGAGTTATAGAATATGGCCGTTTAAAAAATGCCCGTGCATTGTCGCTTTTCCTATAGGCACTATTCAAGGTAAAATAGCGATAATTCTGGATTTAGTGAATAAGAAGTAGAAACTCATGAGCAAAGCCCATAAAAAAAGATTTATCGCTGGTGCCGTTTGTCCTAAATGTAAAGCGATGGACACTATGGCTTTAACGAAAGAAGACGGTGTAGAAAAAGTAACTTGTGTCAGTTGTGGCGAGCAAATGGTACAAACAGAAGCCCAAGTTGAAAATGTAGTACGTGAACATGAGCAGGTTATCGGGGTGTTTAAACCCTGATAATACGTAATTTATTGCTGTATTGCCTAATTAGTGCATCAAAAGTACTCACTGATAGTCATCAACTCTGTGCTCTTTCTAATTAAGCTATACCGCTTCAAATTACAATGTTAGTGATTTATTTTACTATGATTTAGATTGTTAATATTTATTAATAATGTGGTGGTGGCGGTTCTACTTCTTCTTTATCGTTAGATAAGCTACCAGCATCCTTCAGGCGATTAGCTACTAATTGTATTTGCTGTTTCAACTCGGCAATCTGATGTTGATGGGCAGCCAACTCTTCACTTAATTGATCAATAACATCATCTTGAAAGACATTACGTGACTCTAAGTCGTCGACACGCTCTTCTAGCTGTTGAACGTAGTTGGCATTGGCGCTGTGTGCGCTTAAAGTTATTTCGTGATTGGCCATGATTCAACATATCCTGATGAGCTTATGGTAAGTAGGTTATTATTATCGCCAAATGCGACACTATACACAACCGCACCTGTTGGTCTTTTTGCTTCTTTAGGGGTAACAAACCAATGAGATTTGCGTTTTCCTGTGGCGATATCCCAAATGCTGACCTTTCTAGTTGCTGCGCCAGTGATCATGGTTTTACCATCAGGAGAAAATCGCACAGAACTAAAAACCTCATGACGCTTAGTTTCCTGCAAGCTACTAATACGTTTACCGGTTTTTAAATCCCAAATATAAGCACCTTTCATGCTATCAGCTGAAAAGGCAAAGCGCCCCTTAGCATCAAGAGCAACTTTAGAAACTCGCGAACTATGGTTCAATTGATATACTACCTGTCCAGATTGAGTGTCCCAAACGTAGGCAATAAAATCATTGCCACCAGACATAGCAACGCGACCGTTTGGTAACATATCGACGGTATTAATTTTTTCTTTATGCCCTAAAAACTCTAATCGTCTACCGGTATCAACGGCGACATGTACTACCGTACCGTTACTTTTTCCGATAAGTAAGTAATCACCACCATTGCTAATGGCAATGTCCCTAATATTTGATTCGCGTACTTGCCAATAGCCTTCAGACTTGCCCGTTTTAAGGTTCCATAAAGCAAAATTTTCTCTATTGGCGGTAAGCACATGGCTTGCGTTATCACTGATATCTATCGAAAGTACTAAGTTATCACTGGTGTCTTGTTCTTGTGCCCAATTATAAAGTCGTTGGTTTGTTGTTAGATCCCACACGCTTAAACCATGATGGATAGATGAAATCACCGAGAACTTAGCATCGCTAGATATTTGTCCAGCATAAGCACCTTCAACAGACTGTTGAAAACGTTGCAAAGGCTCTTGTGTGGTGGGCTTACAAGCACTTAGCACAAGCAATAAGATGAGAGTAAGTAACTGATTACATTTTAACAAAATATTAATACTTTTTAATTAGTACAATTATCGTTAGTATAAGTTCTTTTTTAAATTTGTTTAGTGTTATCTTGAATTATTGCTCAAGCGTCACCATACAAAGTTAAGATTTGTTAATTGGGGTAACTCTCCAATTGTAATGTATTAATGGAGATATAAATGAAATTGTTTAAACCTACCCTAGTAGCACTTGCGCTTGTCGCCGTTGTTGGTTGTAACGAAAAAGCTGTTGAAGCAGAGCCAAAGGCACCAGTACTTGATACTGAAGTTCAAAAACAAGCATACGGCTTAGGTGCTTCAATTGGTATGTACATGCAACGTAACCTAGAAGAGCATGACAAATTAGGTTTATCATTAGATAAAGAGCTAATCGTTCGTGGTTTTGTTGACAGCATTGAAGGTAAAGCGGTTATTGAAAAAGAAGAAATTCAAGCCTTATTAATGAACCTTGATGCTACGATGAAAGAAAAACAAGCCGCTGCTGCTGTAGCTGCTTCTGAAGCTAGCTTAGCTGAAGGTGCTAAATTCCTTGAAGATAACGCTAAAAAAGAAGGCGTTACAGTGACTGAATCTGGTATTCAATATGTAGTTATCAATGCTGGTGAAGGTGAAAAGCCTGTTGCAACTGATACTGTTAAAGTACATTACGTTGGTACTTTCTTGAATGGCGAAACATTTGATAGTTCACGTGAACGTGGCGAACCAGCTGTTTTCCCACTTAACCGTGTTATTAAAGGTTGGACTGAAGGTCTACAATTAATGCCTGTAGGCGCTAAGTACAAGTTCACTATTCCTTCAGATTTAGCATACGGTCCTAACGGTAACCCACCACGTATCCCTGGTAACTCAGTACTAGAATTTGAAGTTGAATTATTAGAGATTCAAAAATCTGAAGAAGCACCAAAAGCTGAAGGTCATGACCACGCAGCTCACTAGTTAATAAATAGCTAATGAAAAATATAAAGCCATCAGTAATTATTTACTGATGGCTTTTCTTTTGAAAAAATATCAATTCAATTAGAATAAATTTTCAAGAACAAGGCGTTTGATTGAGCAATAGTTCGCTATTGTGATTGAAAACAACGATGTAATTGAATATTTAGTCCATTGAAAATAAGAGTTATTGGTTAACATCAAAATAATGAAAAAACTTCTAATTATTGGCTACGTCTGGCCAGAGCCTAACTCTTCTGCGGCAGGTAGTCGTATGATGCAGTTGATCCATTTTTTCCAATCGCAACATTACCAAATAACCTTTGCTAGTCCTGCTCAACAAACTGAGCATATGGTTGACCTAACAACGTTAAATATCGCTGTAGAAAACATCCAATTAAACTGTACTAGCTTTGATGACTTTATTGCCGAATTACAGCCAAGTGCAGTAATGTTTGACCGCTTTATGATGGAAGAGCAATTTGGCTGGCGTGTTAGTGAGCAATGCCCAAAAGCAATTAAAATACTCGATACCGAAGATTTATTTTCATTGCGTAATGCGCGTCATCAAGCGTACAAACAAAAACTCGCTATGACTGAAGATGATTTGCTGACCAGTGAAATGGCTAAGCGAGAAGTTGCTTCAATCTTTCGCTCTGATGTCAGCTTAATGATTTCCAAGGTTGAAGTTGAATTGCTACACCGTCTATTCAAAGTAGATAAAGGTCTTATTCATTATTGTCCCTTTATGCTGAGCCAAGCGCAACTCACTCAGCAAAACCCAACATACCAACAGCGTAATGATTTTATGGTCATTGGTAACTTTCGTCATGCACCTAATTGGGATGCAGTGTTATGGCTAAAACAACAAATATGGCCGCTCATTCGTAAGCAACTTCCCAGTGTTAAACTCAATGTTTATGGTGCTTATCCACCACCGAAAGCAACTGACTTACATGATGAAAAGTCAGGCTTCTTAGTAAAAGGGTGGGTTGATGATGCCGTGCTTGCCATGCAAAATGCAAAAGTGTGTTTAGCGCCGCTGCGTTTTGGTGCAGGCATTAAAGGGAAGTTAGCTGAGGCAATGTATTGTCAAACACCATCGGTTACCACGGATATTGGTATTGAGAGTATGCAAACAGAGTTAGCTTGGCCTGGCACTGTCGCTAATGATCCGCAAGCTATTGCTGATGCAGCGGTGAAGCTTTACCAAGATCAGCACGCTTGGCAGGCAGCGAGTGATTTAGGGCAACAAAACGCTCAGCTTATGTACCAGCAAAAAGCTATTCTAGCCAAATTAGCGGATTGCTTAACAGAGCTCGAAGCTAATATTGAACAGCATAGAAAAGCAAACTTTATTGGCGGTATGCTTAACCATCATCACCATAAAAGTACCCAATATATGGCGCAGTGGATTGATGTGAAAACGCAATTGAAAGCCCTTACTGAAGGTGAGTCAGAGTAAGACTTCTTATAACTATGGAGTTAAAGGTAATTTTTCTTTGCTGCTGCTTATTTCATTTGCTTTGATTTCTAAGCGCTAGATTCCCGAAAAACACTTCGGGAATGACAATCTTAGCGTGGGGTGCTCGGGAGGACACTGGGGGTTGGTAATAATAGCATTGGACTCACAGTCGGGCGCTGGAGTATGACAAAGCTAGCGTTGAATTTTTAGTTGATTAATTCGATAGCGACAAACATCACTACCGTCATTCCGGCGTTTTCTTGGCCGGAATCCATAGTTTTGTGCTAACTAGGTTTATTGCGGAGAATTTACTCTACAAATATCTGCATTTCATCGCCAATCTGTTTGCGCATTTCCATTAACTTCACCGCTGAAGCATGTTGTTTTTTGTCCGCTTCTGTTTCAGGTTGCCACTGCGGAACTCTTTCAGATTGACCATTTTGGTCAACGGCAACCATGATAACAATACAGTGTGTGGTTAAACGACGATTTAAAGATTTAGGATCACAGGCATTTACTTCTAAAGCAATATGCATCGACGAGTTTCCGGTATAAATCACTTTTGCTTCAACTTCGACCAAACTACCAACATGAATAGGTGCAACAAAGCGTATGCCACCAGCATAAGCCGTTACGCAGTATCGGCCACTCCAACCTGCGGCACATGCATATGCAGCTAAATCAATCCATTTCATAACCGCACCACCATGCACTTTACCACCAAAATTAACATCTTGTGGTTCGGCTAAAAATCGTAAGGTGATATCGCGTTGAGGTGCATTCATAGGTTAACTCTTTCTCTTCTGTGTAGTGGGGTTTAATGGATTAGACTTGTTCAGTAGATAATAGACCAAAGTATAATGTTAAGGGCTTTATAGCAAATAATATCTGTCAGTGTTTTTTATAAAGTAGCTATATAGTTAACTTGTCGCGTTGACGATGCTAACAAAATAGCTGAGCTTTTATCTATGCAGGTGTAGCGTGAATTCATGCTGAGCAGATAGGTTTCTATAAAAGCTTTACAAATGACAAAAACCAAAATACAATGAGAATCATTCTCATTTGATTGATTTGTAGCTATGACTCTTTGGCAAACATTATTAATAAACGCAAATGCCTGCTTTAATCAGCAGAATTTTGAAAAGGCAGAAGAAAACTATCATCAAGCTATTGAATGTATAGAACAATATTGGCAAGAAAATAGTAATGATTTTGAGCTGTTAATGGCTTGGGTCAGTGCTTTTCATAACTTAGCAGTGCTATATGAAACGCAAGAACAACCTAAGCTTGCCTTTAGGTATTTGCAAATCCCCCATCAACGTATGACCGAACTCTCGCAGCAAAGCCAATATGGTGATTCGTTAAATTTCTTTGCTCTGCGCGCCTTAAAAATAACGCTGACGCCTATGTTGGCATTCAGTAAAAAATACCCTGCTTGTGATGGTTGCTTGTCATCACTACAAAAAATGGCAGTTGCAATAAATGATAACCAGCCAGTAATACACTAATTTTTCAAAATTAAGGATAAGCAAATGAAAATATTATTTTTTTTCTTAGCGGTGATGTTATTAACCATCTTATTGAGTGCTGTTGCTTTGGCACATCCAGGGCACGATCACAACGATGCAGGCGCTGGCTTGATACATTTATTGTGGTTAGTTCCTTTTATTATTGCTGCTGTAGTGGTGGTATTTAAAGAGATCACCGATTCAAGTGCCACGAATAAAAAGTCAGATAGGAGGTAGTTATGCTGTACGATATTTTGGCAAGGATAGACACAAAGTTTTGCTTTCAGCAGGTTTCAGCGCATTGCGATATTCCTTGTAAAGTATACGATCCAATTAGTGCACAAATAGCAGCATTGACGATTATTCGAATGGTTGACTTACTGGGTGAGTTGCAGACAAGTTCGTCACTGAGCCTAGAGCAGCAAGCGCAATTTTTGCGTTGTGTTAATCAAAAAGAACAGCATGGATTAAAAGTAAAAGAAGAGATCAACATCATCTGGGGTGATTATTTTAAAGCGCCACAAATCAAACAATTTCCTGAATTACATGACTTAGTTCATAACATCATGCTGGCAAGCTCAAAAGCTAAGCAACATATAAGTAAAGAAGATGCTTTAGCATTATTAGCTTTGGTTAACCGCTTCGCTGAGATTTTTTGGACAACAAAGCAAGTCAATACTTATATTGCAACTTGTCCATATCCACCTGCGCAGAATATCGTTTATCCGGCATTATCAGTGTAAAGCTTGATAGCACTTTATACGGGAGAGTTTACTATGTTAGGTTTTCATTTTTGTAAGGTAACAGGCGTCAGCATGGCACCGAGGATCCCTGAAAACAGCTATGTGTTTATTGTACCTTGGTTGAAGATTTGTAATCTTAAAGAGGGTTGCTTGCTTAAAGTCTTTCATCCTAAATACGGGGTTATTGTTAAGACACTGGCTAAAGTTGATAGAAACGGCTTATTTTGGCTAAAAGGGCATCATAAGAGTAGTGTGCCAATTGAGAAGTTAGGGCCTGTGGGGAAGGCACAAATACAGGGTAAGGTTTTATGGGTTTTTAAACCTAGCTAAAGGCTTTATCACGGACAAATAAAAAAGCCTTTCTCAAAGAGAAAGGCTTGAAATGCTCGCATATTGGTCTTGTTGAACAAGCTTCTTATTATTAATTTCCAGCTAATGTTTTTTATTATTTTTATTTGTTAGCTCTAATTAATTTCTGTTTTTATTTTGTTTTTATTTTGTTTTTATTATTGGTTTTCTGTAGCGCAGGCATTTTATATCAAAGCATTTTTTACCATGCAACAACTTTAGTAGAGCATAAACTCCACGACTTTTTTCGTAGTGAACTGGTCTAACAAGTTGAGTGCGCTAAGTTGTTGATTCAAAGTTTGTTGGTAGAAATCAAGCGTAAAATTAGCAATATAAAAAAAATAAAATAAATTGAACTTTTATGCTTGTTAGATGAATTTATATATTTATTCTTCTGTTTAGCTTTTTTTAAGTGAGTTGATTTAGCGCATAGATCAAAAGCCTGGTCGATGCTAAACTGCGCATCATTAAAACATCCGCGATGTTTTGCTAATTGATGCAGGCTCGCAACAAATCAAGTCAGTTTTTGTAGTAGCGTTATTGTTAATTTTTAATAGCTGCAAAGACCAAGTAAGAGAATAAGAGGAACTATTGGTGACAGAATTAAAAAATGATACCTATTTACGTGCGCTATTAAAGCAACCAGTAGATTACACGCCGGTATGGATGATGCGTCAAGCGGGTCGTTATTTACCTGAATATCGTGAAGTACGTAAAGATGCGGGCGATTTTATGTCGGTATGTAAAAATGCTGAGCTAGCATGTGAAGTAACGATTCAACCTTTACGACGATTTCCATTAGATGCCGCTATTTTATTTAGTGATATTCTAACTATTCCTGATGCTATGGGCTTAGGCTTATACTTTGAAACAGGTGAAGGTCCTAAATTTGAACGTCCTATTACTTGTAAAGCTGATGTAGATAAAATTGCCGTACCTGATCCAGAAGATGAATTAGGTTATGTAATGAATGCAGTGCGTACTATTCGTAAAGAGCTAAAAGGTGAAGTACCTTTAATTGGCTTTTCTGGTAGCCCATGGACATTAGCAACTTACATGATTGAAGGTGGTAGCTCTAAAGGTTTCACTAAGATCAAAAAGATGATGTTTGCTGAGCCACAAACTCTGCATTTATTACTAGATAAGTTAGCTGACTCAGTGATTAGTTATTTAAATGCCCAAATTGCTGCCGGCGCTCAGTCTGTAATGGTATTTGATACTTGGGGCGGCGTATTGTCACCACGTGATTACAATGAGTTTTCACTACAGTACATGGCAAAAATCGTTGACGGTTTAACTCGTCATAACGAAGGTCGTCAAGTGCCAGTAACGCTATTCACCAAAAATGGTGGCATGTGGTTAGAGAAAATCGCGGCAACTGGTTGTGATGCTGTTGGTCTTGATTGGACAATCGATATTGAAAACGCTAAAGCACGTATTGGTGATAAAGTTGCCTTACAAGGTAATATGGATCCATCAATGCTTTACGCTCCATTACCACGCATTGAACAAGAAGTTTCAAAAATTCTAGCAGGTTTTGGTGAAGGTGGTACAGGCCATGTATTTAATTTAGGTCACGGTATTCATCCCGATGTGAACCCAGAGCATGCTGGTCACTTTATTGAATCTGTACATCGCTTAAGTAAGCCTTACCATAAGTAAGCTTAGCAAAATCCTGCTTACTTAAGCTGCTTCTGCTTTATCGCTAGAGCAGTAGAGCAAATTTAAAACCGCCGATAACTTTTAAGTTATCGGCGGTTTTTTTATGCTTTTTTGGCGGGCAGGGGTGTGTTGGTTAAACAGTACAAACCATTCTGCCAAGCTATAACAACAATTATTCATTAATTGTTACATTCTCTAAATATAATTTCGTCTTTATGTTAATTTCTATATTATCAGCAGGTTAGGTGTTTTTTGTTAGTTTTAATTATTAAGTTTAATAAAAAAAGATCCAAAGCGTGCTTGTGTTATGGTGTGTTGGTGGTGTATAACACTGTTATTGTTTTGGTTTGATTTAAGGAAAAAGGATATGACACCTCAATGGGATCCAGAAAAACCGATATACCTGCAACTCTATCAGCAAGTCGTTACTCGCATATTAGATGGTTATATCAAAGAAGGTGAAGCTTTACCTTCAGTAAGAAAAGTCGCTGCTGAATATCAGCTTAACCCGATTACAATTTCAAAGGCGTATCAAATGTTACAGGATGAACAGATAGTGGAAAAACAACGTGGAAAAGGACTTTTTGTTATGCCTGGCGCACAAGAGCTTATGTTGGATAGAGAGCGGGAGAGTTTTCTGTCACACCAATGGCCTGAAATACTTAACCAAATTTCACGATTAAAACTGTCAGCAGAGCAGTTATTATCGGCAAATGTAAATAACCCTGTGGAGGGCTAAGTATGGAATCTCTTATTTCAATTTCAAACTTAAATAAATCGTATGGCAGCAAAAAGGTGTTGTCGGGGGTAAATTTATCGTTAAGTGCTGGTCAAATTGTCGGTTTAGTTGGCCCGAACGGCGCAGGTAAAACTACTTGCTTACAGTCTATTTTAGGTTTAACGGATTTTGAAGGTGATATTAGTGTTTTAGGACACCACCCAAGAAAAGACCGAGTAAATATGCTTAACGATGTCGCCTATATTTCTGACGTTGCTATCTTGCCAAAATGGCTGAAAGTATCGCAAGCATTAAGTTACATGCAAGATATCCACCCTAACTTTGACCTTGAAAAAGCCGAAGAGTTTTTAGCAAAAACCAATATTGCTCATAACGATAAAGTAAAAGCTTTATCTAAAGGTATGGTTGCTCAATTGCACCTAGCATTAATTTTAGCGATTGATGCCAAAGTACTTATATTGGATGAGCCGACATTAGGGCTAGATATTTTAACGCGTCGCCAGTTTTATACTCACTTACTTGAAGACTTTTATACAGAAGAGAAGTGCATTGTAGTGACAACGCATCAAATTGAAGAAATTGAGCATATTTTGACAGATGTCGCTTTTATCCAGCAAGGTAAAATTGTACTGGCACAAAGCACCGACGACATTAAAGCCCGCTTTAATTTGGTGGCTGTAACGAGTGAGCAACTACCGCAGGCGGATGAGCTACAACCGTTATTTAAAAATAGCATGATGGGATTAACGACCATGTTATTTGATAATCAAGATAAAGAAACATTACAAGGGCTAGGTAAAGTAAGTGTTCCTAGTTTGGCAGATGTTTTTGTCGGCGTGATGAATAAGGAGACATGCTAATGAATACTGCAATAATGAAAGCATCAATTAAAAAAGAGTTGTGGGAATTTAATGGCATGTTGAAGTGGGTACCAATCACTTTAGCGGGTGTGTTTATTTTTATTCCACTGTTGAGTGTCCTGCTTAATGGTATAAATATGCAGGCAGTTTTACATGAAGTGGGTCATATAGCTGAAGAACTTGAACGTTTAACGCAGATGCAACAAACGGATAGGCTATCAGAGATCTTTTTTGTTTCTGCTATGGCTTTATTTACGCCATTCATAGCCATTGGCTTTATTGTGCAGGTTTATTACTTTATCACCTGTTTATTTGATGAAAGACGCGATCAATCAGTGATGTTCTGGCGTTCATTACCTGTCTCTGATGGCATGACTATCGCGAGTAAATTACTTACTGGGGCAATTGTTATACCTGTGATCTTCTTTGGTGCGGCAACACTGTTAATGCTACTAATGTTAGTGCTAGCTTTTGCTGTGAGTGTCATCCTTTCTGTCGGGTATGATATTTCTTTATGGAGCTGGTTTGCTAATGCAGGAATTATCAGTGGTATTGGCTATATTTGGTTATCACTAGTGCCAATTGCTGTCTGGTTATTACCTTTATATAGCTGGTTAATGCTAGCATCTGTCTATGCTAATAAAGCACCATTTTTATGGGCAGTATTACCCATTGTGGCACTGTTAGTCATAGAAGCGATTGTGGTGCACTACTTAAACATTTCACAGCCGTTTTTTGGTCACTTTATCGCAGACTATTTCTCTATTACTCCAGACCATATGGCTGAGTTAGCTATTGAGCAAGAAAAATCACGCTCTGCAGCACTAGGGGTATTGATTGCGCAAATTGATTATCGAACAGTATTAGTATCAGCAGGTTTATTATTTGGTGCTTACTGGTTTAGAGTGAATAAAAGTGAAGCATAAATAAGATGAACTAATCCTGTCTCTTATACACAT
>OLII01000300.1_pt1 | contig 19533 bp, 17 predicted proteins | sample 1609481 | NCBI WGS metagenome assembly OLII01 (sample SAMN05416859, study PRJEB24817) | seawater metagenome | isolation source: Sea water | place: Canada:Atlantic | collected 2013-11 | reverse complement strand
CCTTGCCCCAGTACGCCGGCGACCTGGGTCTTGCCGCCGGCCCCGAGCTGGTGGAGGCGGTGAAAAGCAGTGACCTGCTGCTGGTGATCGGTGCACGCCTGGGCGAGATGAGCACCGGCGGCTATGCCCTGGTGGACATTCCGGTGCCCAGGCAGGCGCTGGTGCACATTCACCCCGGCATCGAGGAACTGGGCCGGGTGTACCAGCCGACCCTGGCGATCAACGCCGGCATGCCGACCATCGCCGCGCAACTGGCGGCGCTGGCGCCGGTCAAGCCGCAGGCATTCGCCGAGTGGGTACAGCGCCTGAACAGCGGCTACCGGGCCAACTTCGAATGCCCGCGTTCGCCCGGCGCGGTGCAGATGAGCGAGGTGATCGCCTGGCTCAACCAGCACCTGGCCGCCGACAGCATCATCACCTGCGGTGCCGGCAACTACACCGGCTGGGTGCACCGCGGCTACCAGCACCAGGCGTTTCGCACCTTGCTGGGGCCCACCAACGGCTCGATGGGCTATGGCGTGCCGGCGGCGATTGCGGCCAAGCTCACCGCGCCGCAGCGCAGCGTGGTGGCGTTCGCCGGTGATGGCTGCTTTCTGATGAACGGCCAGGAGCTGGCCACTGCCGCGCACTATGACGCCCGGGTCATCGTGGTGGTGGTGAACAACGGCATGTACGGCACCATCCGCATGCACCAGGAGCGCAGCTACCCGGGGCGGGTGTCGGGTACCGACCTGCACAACCCCGACTTCGCCGCGCTGGCACGGGCCTATGGCCTGCATGCCGAAACGGTGAGCGCCACCGAGCAGTTCGCGGGTGCGTTCGAGCGTTGCGAGGCGTCGGGCAAGCCGGCGCTGATCGAGGTGCAGATCGACCCCGAGGCGCTGACCCCGCGCATGACCCTCAGCCAGATCCGCGAAAAGGCCCTGGCGTCGCGTTGACCCTCCAGGCGGGGGCAGGGTCTGCCTCCCGCCGTTTCCCCCTATTCCCCTGCGAGCCCATCAGCATGAACCTTGCCGATCCTGATCTGCTGCGTGAACGTTGCTATATCGATGGAACCTGGGTGGGCGCCGACAGCGCCCGCAGCATTGACGTGACCAACCCGGCCACCGGCCAGCGCCTGGGTGGCGTGCCGCGCATGGGCGCCGACGAAACCCGCCGCGCCGTGCTCGCCGCTCAGGCGGCGCTGCCGGCCTGGCGCGCCCTCACCGCCAAGGAACGCGCCAGCCGCTTGCAGACGTGGTTTCGCGAAATTCTCCTGCACCAGGAAGACCTGGCGCGCATCATGACCGCCGAGCAGGGCAAGCCCCTGGACGAGGCCCGTGGCGAGATCGCCTTCGCCGCAGCCTATGTGGAGTTCTATGCCGAGGAGGGCAAGCGCCTGTATGGCGACGTGATCCCCTCGCCGCAGGCCGACCGGCGCCTGCTGGTGACCAAGGAGCCGATTGGCGTATGCGCGGCGATCACGCCGTGGAACTTCCCGGCGGCGATGATCACGCGCAAGGCCGCCCCGGCCCTGGCGGCCGGCTGCACGCTGGTGCTCAAGCCCGCCTCGCAGACCCCGTTCAGCGCCCTGGCGCTGTGCGTGCTGGCCGAACGCGCGGGCATACCGCGTGGCGTGCTCAACGTGGTGACCGGCGACTCGGCCGCCATCGGTGGCGAACTGACCGCCAACCCGGTGGTGCGCAAGCTGTCGTTCACCGGCTCCACGCCCATCGGCATCCAGTTGCTGCAGCAAAGCGCGGCCACGGTGAAGAAGGTGACCCTGGAGCTGGGCGGCAACGCGCCCTTCATCGTGTTCGACGACGCGGACCTTGAGGCGGCGGTGGAGGGCGCACTGGTGGCCAAGTTCCGCAACAGCGGGCAGACCTGCGTGTGCGCCAATCGCTTCTACATCCAGGACGGCATCTACGAGCGCTTTGTCGAGCGCTTTGCCCAGCGGGTCGGCGAGCTGGTGGTGGGCGAGGGCAGCCAGGCCGGCACCACCGTCGGCCCGCTGATCGATGCCAAGGCCGTGGCCGGGGTCGAGGCGATGGTGAGCGACGCACTGGAGGGCGGTGCGCGACTGGTCGCCGGTGGCCGGCGCCACCCCCTTGGCGAGGCGTTCTACCAGCCCACCGTGCTGGCCGAGGTGACACCGGACATGCGCGTGGCCCGCGAGGAGATTTTCGGGCCGGTGGCGCCGCTGTTTCGCTTTCACAGCGAAGAACAGGTCATCGCCCAGGCCAATGCCACCGAGTTCGGCCTGGCCTGCTACCTGTATGCACGGGATGTGGGGCGGATCTGGCGGGTCTCGGAGGCCCTGGAGTACGGCATGGTCGGCGTCAATGTCGGCGTGCTGGCCACCGAGGTCGCACCGTTTGGCGGTGTGAAGTCATCGGGACTGGGGCGCGAAGGCTCGCGCTACGGGATCGAGGATTACCTCGAGATCAAGTACGTGTGCCTGGGCCTGGGCTGACCCGCCAGGGCAGGGCGACAGCGCCGCTCAGTCGCCGCTGTCGACCAGGCGCTGGTAACGCGACAGGCTTTCTTCCAGGTGCTTGCGCACCGCCGAACGGGCGGCGTTGACGTCGCCCATGCTGATGGCCGAGAGAATCGCGCCGTGTTCGCGGCCGATCTTCTTGATGTGCGCCAGGCGGTTCTTGCCGGTGGACTGGCCGTGCTTGAGGTTGAGGTCGAAGATGATGTCCGGGCCCAGGGCTTCGAGCAGCTGCGGGAAGTGCGGGTTGTTGGTGGCGCGGGCAATCGCCAGGTGGAACTCGAAGTCGGCACGGGCCTCTTCCTCGAGGTTGGAGCCGTCCAGCGCGTTGAAGCGGTCGAAGGCCTCGGTGATCTGCGCCACGCTGGTGGGGCTGCGGCGCTCGGCGGCACGCGCGACCGACTCGGTCTCGATGCCCAGGCGCAGTTCCAGCACGTGGGCGGCGGCGCGCACGTCATCGACTGCGGTGCTCAGGGCAAAGCCCAGGCGCTTGACGTCCTGCTCGACCACGAATACGCCTACACCCTGGCGGGCGATCAGCCGACCGCCCAGACGCAACGAGGCCACGGCCTCGCGAATCACAGGGCGGCTGACGCCGAATTCCTTGCACAGCTCCTGTTCGGACGGAAGCTTCTGCCCCGGCCCGTATGTGCCATTGTCGATCCGGTTGGACAGCTCGTGGATCACTGTCTCCGCCAGATTGGCCCTGCGCGTTCCAAACGACGCATTCATAGTTGTGTAGCTCCTGAAACTGATGTGCTCATCACGATGGATTGAATGGTTGAACAGGTTGGCGCATCCGTCAAACGCGATCTGCGTCGATTTCACCCGACCCGCTAAAAACCCGAAGTAGCGGCGAAAATGTAGCCATATGTTATCAAACAACTGACTTGTTATGGTGCAAGCGCCTGATTCTACTGCATTCCCATGCCTCGTTAAGGTGCATGGTTCAGGGCGTGCGTGGCTTTTGTCAGCATTTTCATTTTCCTCAAGCATACACCCATTGACAGTTGCCTGCTGACTGTTATCTTACAAGTGCGCCGGCGAGGTTGGCCAGGCGTGTGCAGTTCGTCCAATGATTACTGGGAGCTGAGAATGAATAAGAACAACCGGGGTTTGACCGCCCTTGCTGCACTGATGGCAACACTGATAGGGGCTGGCACGGCGAACGCGGCGGACACCCAGCTGGTACGGATCGGCTTTGCCGGCCCGCTGACCGGGCCCTCTGCACACCAGGGGCTGGATGTGGAACATGGCGTGAGCATCGCCATCGAAGAGGCCAACCAGCAGCAGTTGAAGCTGGGCGACAAGGTGGCCTAGTTCAAGCTGGTGTCCGAGGACGATGTGGCCGACCCGCGTACCGGTACCGCCGTGGCGCAACGCCTGGTGGATTCGAAGGTGGCGGTGGTGATCGGGCACTACAACTCGGGCACCAGCATCCCGGCCTCGAAGATCTACGCCGATGCCGGCATCCCGCAGATCTCGCCGTCGGCGACCAACCCGGCGCTGACCCGCCAGGGCATCAAGACCGTGTTTCGCGTGGTCAACGACGACGCCACCCTCGGCCGCTATGCCGGCAACTACCTGGTCAAGACCCTGCAGGCCCAGCGCATCGCGATCTTCGACGACCGCACCGCCTACGGCCAGGGCCTGGCCGACGAAGTGACCAAGGCGGTCAAGGCCGCCGGTGGCAACGTGGTGGTACGCGAATACACCAACGACAAGTCCACCGACTTCAATGCCATCCTCACCACCGCCAAGTCGCAGAAGGTCGATGCGGTGTTCTTCGCCGCCCTCGACTACCAGGCCGCCCCCATGGCCAAGCAGATGAAGAACCTGGGCCTGAAGGCCAGGTTCATGAACATCGGCAACCTGCCCAACGACGAGTTCAAGAAGATGGCCGGCAGCGCCGCCGAGGGCGTGTACGCCTGGAACTACGGCACCCCGTTGCTGGAGATGCCCAAGGGCGCGGCGTTCGAGCAGAAGCTCAAGGCCAGGTTCGGCACGGGCGTGGTGCAGTCCTCGCCTGCGGCGTACGACGCCACCTGGGCGGCGATCACCGCCATGGTCAAGGCGCAGTCGGCCGACCCTGCCGTGTACCTGCCGGTACTCAAGAGCGAAAGCTACGAGGGCGTCACCGGCACCATCGCATTCGATGAATTCGGCAACCTGAAAAGCCCGGCCGCCACGGTGTTCCAGTTTGCCGACGGCGGCTGGAAAACCCTCTCGGTCGAGCGCGACTGAGCCGTTGCTCTACCTCGAATAACAAGCGGGCCGCCCGGCTCGCAACAATAAGAAGCGTTCATTTCTGACCTGCCAGGCATGCCGCCGCGTCGCTGTTGCCAGCGCACGCGGTGAGCGACAACGCAGTTTTGAGGATTCAGCTCGTGGAAGGCAATTTCGATATCTTGTTGCAGCAGGTCCTCAACGGCCTGGTGCTGGGCAGCATCTATGCCCTGGTAGCCCTGGGCTACACCATGGTCTACGGCATCATCGGCCTGATCAACTTCGCCCACGGCGAGGTGGTGATGGTGGGCGCCATGGTGACCATCTCGGTGCTGAGCATGCTCGCGGGCATGGGCTTTGCGCCCGGCATCCTGACCCTGCTGCTGGCGATCATGGTGGCGGCGGCGGTGTGCATGCTGATGGCCCAGGGCATGGAGAAGTTCGCCTACCGGCCCTTGCGCAAGGCCCCGCGCCTGACCCCGCTGATCCTCGCGATCGGCATCTCGATCGCCTTGCAGAACCTGGCGATGATGATCTGGGGGCGTGGCTACAAGACCTTCCCCGAAGTGGTCGAAACCCGCCCGATCGAGGTGTTCGGCGCCACCGTCACCAACGTGCAGATGAGCATCATGATCATCTCGGTGGTGATCATGCTGGGGCTGTGGCTGCTGGTCGACAAGACCCGCCTGGGCAAGGCCATGCGCGCCACCGCGCAGAACCAGGAAGTGGCCGGGCTGATGGGCATCAACATCAACCGGGTGATTTCCGCGACCTTCCTGATCGGTGCCGGGCTTGGCGCCATCGCCGGGGTGATGCGCGCGGTCAACTACGGCCAGGCCGACGCCTACATGGGCCTGCTGCTGGGGCTCAAGGCCTTCTCGGCGGCGGTGCTGGGCGGTATCGGCAACCTGTTCGGGGCCATGGCCGGCGGGCTGCTGCTGGGCCTGATCGAGTCGCTGGCCGCCGGCTACACCGGCCACCTCACCGGGGGCTTCCTGGGTGCCAACTACCAGGACATCTTCGCGTTCGCCGTGCTCATTCTGGTGCTGCTGTTCCGACCCAACGGCCTGATGGGCGAACGCCAGGCCGACCGGGCCTAGGAGGCAACGCACATGAAAAACCAAACCGCACAGTACCTGCTGCTGATCCTGGCGTTCGTGGCCTTGCCCTTCGTCGTCGACAGCATTCCGTTCCTGGGGCCCACCTGGGTACGCATCCTCGGCTTTGCCATGCTCTACGTGCTGCTGGCACTGGGCCTGAACATCGTGATCGGCTACGCCGGCCTGCTCGACATGGGCTACATCGGCTTCTACGCCATCGGCGCCTACCTGTACGCCTTGCTGGCCTCGCCGCACCTGAACATGGCCGGGCTGGTGGACGGCGTGCTGAACTGGCCGCTGTGGGTGATCATCCCGCTGGCGGCGATTGCCGCGGCCATCTGCGGGGTGCTGATCGGCGCCCCGGTGCTCAAGCTGCGCGGCGACTACCTGGCCATCGTGACCCTGGGCTTTGGCGAGATCATCCGCATCTTCATGAACAACCTCGACCAGCCGGTGAACATCACCAACGGGCCGCAGGGCATCAGCAACATCGCACCCTTGCACATCGACGGTGGGGCCTGGTCGCATGCCGCAGGGCAGGCGCCCGAGGCGCTGCTGTCGCTGCAGACCTCATGGAGCCTGTTCGGGCTCAAGGTCACCCCGGTGATCAGCTACTACCTGTTCTTCCTGGTGGTGGTGATCTTCGCCATCGTGCTGTCCAAGCGCCTCGAAGTCTCGCGCATCGGGCGGGCCTGGATGGCCCTGCGCGAGGACGAGGTGGCGGCCGAGGCCATGGGCCTGAACAAGCGCAACCTCAAGCTGCTGGCATTTGCCATGGGCGCGACCTTTGGCGGGGTATCCGGGGTGCTGTTCTCCAGCTACCAGGGCTTCGTCAGCCCCGAGTCGTTCACCCTGATGGAGTCGATCATGGTGCTGGCGATGGTGGTGCTCGGCGGCATGGGCTCGATTCGCGGCGTGGTGCTTGGGGCGTTGATCCTGTCGGTGATGCCCGAGGTGTTCCGCGACCTGGTCAACTGGATACAGCCGTTCGTGATGGACAACGTGACCTTCGTCAGCCGCGAGGTGCTGCGCAACGTGCTGGATGCCTCGACCCTGCGCATGCTGGTGTTCGGCCTGGCGCTGATTCTGGTGATGCGCTACCGGCCCGAGGGCCTGTGGCCGTCCAACCGACGCCGCGCCGAGCTGCATGACGGCGACCCCGAGCCCACCCCGGCGGCGACCGCGCTGAGCACCACGGTGCCCGCGAGCACGCCGGCCTTCGATCACCCGGCCCAACAGGCGGACAAGGTATGAGCGACGTATTACTGGAGCTGCGTTCGGTCAGCAAGTTCTTTGGCGGCCTGCAGGCCCTGCACGGCATCGACCTGTCGATCCGGCGCGGCGAGATCCGCGGCCTGCTGGGCCCCAACGGCGCGGGCAAGACCACCCTGTTCAACGTGCTTACCGGGCTGTACCGGGCCGAAGAGGGCAAGGTCGAATTCGACGGCAAGCCGCTGAACATCAGCAAGCCGCACAAGGTGGTGGAGGCGGGTATCTCGCGCACCTTCCAGAACATCCGGCTGTTCCACAACATGACCGCGCTGGAAAACGTGATGATCGGTCGCCATGTACGCACCCGCTGCGGGGTGTTCGGGGCCGTGTTCCGCACCCCGGCCTGCGTGCGCGAAGAGCGCGAGATTCGCCAGGCTGCGCGGCACTGGCTGGCCTATGTGGGCATCGGGCACCTGGCCGGGGAGCTGGCCAAGAACCTCTCCTACGGCGATCAGCGGCGTCTGGAAATTGCCCGCTCGCTGGCCACCGAACCCTTGCTGATTGCCTTGGACGAACCGGCGGCCGGCATGAACGCCTCCGAGACCGAAGGCCTGCGCCAGCTGATGTGCAAGATGAAGGCCGACGGCAAGACGGTGCTGCTGATCGAGCATGACGTGAAGCTGGTGATGGGCTTGTGCGATCACGTCACCGTGCTGGAATTCGGCAGGAAGATCGCCGATGGCCTGCCGGCCGATGTGCAAAGGGATCCTCGGGTAATCGAGGCCTATCTGGGTTCGGAGGCGGTGGCCTGAACATGAAGAACATTCTTGAAGTACGCGACCTGCAGGTGGCCTACGGGGCCATCCAGGCGATCAAGGGCATCGACCTGCACATCCGCGAGGGCGAAATGGTCGCGTTGATCGGCGCCAACGGCGCCGGCAAGACCACCACCCTCAAGACCCTGGCCGGCCTGCTCAGCCCGGTGGCCGGGCAGATCACCTTCGATGGCAAGGCGCATGCGGCGATCAAGAGCTACGACCTGATCCGCCAGGGCCTGGCGCTGGTGCCGGAAGGTCGCGGGATCTTCCCCAAGCTGACGGTGTACGAGAACCTGGAGATGGGCGCGTTCTCGCGAACCGACGGCAAGGACGCGATCCGGGCCGATATCGAACGCATGTTCGGCATCTTCCCGCGGCTCAAGGAGCGCGCCTTTCAGCTGGCCGGCACCATGTCGGGCGGCGAGCAGCAGATGCTGGCGATTTCCCGGGCATTGATGGGCAGGCCCAAGCTGCTGTTGCTCGACGAGCCGTCGATGGGCCTGGCGCCGATCATCGTGCAGAAGATCTTCGAAACCATCGTCGAGGTGGTCAAGGGCGGCGTGACCCTGCTGCTGGTGGAGCAGAACGCCAGGCTTGCCTTGCAGACCTGCCAGCGCGCCTATGTGATCGATGGCGGGCGCATCGCGCTGGAAGGCCAGGCCAGCGACCTGCTGCACAACGAGCAGGTGCAGAAGGCGTATCTGGGCGAGTAGGCGCCGTTCAGGGGTGCCGGCGCTGCACCAGGGCCGGGCCCTGGTTGCGGCTGTTGCCCACGGCGCTGTCCACGGGGTACCACTCGAACACCTGGGCGGGCTCGGCGAGGTCCAGCAGCAGCTGTTCGGCGTATGCCTTGGAGGTGGCGGGGTCCAGCCAGTGGCGTGCCGCATCTGCAGCCAGCACCACCGGGCGCCGGTCATGCACATCCAGCAGGCCGCCCTGGCTGTCGGCCGTGATGATCACGCAGCCGTCCTGTTCGCCGGGTGGGTCGCCCAGCTGGCCGATGGCCGCGCACAGGGCAGGGCGTCCATCGCGGCGGCGGATCAGGTAGGGCTGCTTCTTAGGCCCGCCCTCATCGACCCATTCGAACCAGTTGTCGACCGGCACGATCAGCCGGTGCGGCCAGATGGCGCGAAAGAACGGGCCGTGGGCCACCTTCTCGACGCGGGCATTGATCGGTGCCGGCTTGTCCTGCGCCCAGTGTGGCCGCCAGCCCCAGCGCAGCAGGTCGGCGTGCAGGGTGTCATGCTGCAGGCCGAGTACCGCCAGCTGGGTGGTGGGGGCCACGTTGTAGTGCCCAAGCGGCGCATCGCCCACGCGGTTGACCAGTGGGTTGGGCATGCTCAGGGCGTCCACGAACTCGTGGATGCCGTGGTACTGGCTCAGTCGTCCGCACATGTGCACCTCCGCCGGCAGGCCTGTTTGAGCATAGGCCGATTTGGTGGGCGGCGGTGCGTGGCCGGTCGGCCGCTGTCAGCCGGGGGCGAGGGTCACGGCGCTTCCTGGCTCAGCGCCGAGCGCCCGGCACTGTGGAACACCACGTCATCCTGCGGGGTGTGGATGCGGCTGCACAGCACGTTGCGGTAGTGCCGCTCCAGCGGGTTGTGCCGCGAAAGCCCTGGGTTGCCGCTGGCCTCGATGGCCAGCTCCACGGCCTGGATGGCGTTGTGCGTGACCAGTTGCTTGAGCTGCCCGGCGTGCTGCGCGGTGACCTGGCCGCTGGCCGCGGAGTCGAGCAGGTTGCGGTTGGCGAACAGCAGGGTATCGATGCGCCCGACCCGCTCCTGAAAGCGCGGCAGGCTGGCCAGCGGCTGGCCGAGGTTGGACGGCACCCGCTCGCGCAGGAAGCTCACCAGCCAGTCGCGTGCGGCCTGGGCCACGCCGTCGTAGAGGCTGGCCAGCAGCACCGCCATCCACAGCTGAGCTTCGCCATCGAGCTCGGCGCGCGGTGCGCTGGCCGGGCTGACGGCCACGGCGTGCTCCAGCGGCAGCAGCACATCGTCGAACTCGACGCGGTGGCTGCAGGTGGCACGCATGCCCAGGTGATCCCACTCATCGACGATGCGGATGCCGGGGCTGTCCTTGTGCACCAGAAAGCCGCCCACCAGCGGGTCGGCATCGTCGCTGCGCGCCCACACCAGGTACCAGCTCAGGCCGTGGCTGCCGGTGGAGTAGAGCTTGGTGCCGGACAGGCGCCAGCCTTCGGCGGTACGCCGCGCTAGGGTCGCGGGCAGGCCGCCACGGGCCGGGGTGCCCAGCTCGGGTTCGACCCTGAAGGCATTGATCAGCGCGCCGTGCTCCACCGCTTCGCGGGCCAGGCGCTGGCGCAGCGACAGCGGCCAGCGCTGGTCGTCCTGCAGGCGCACGTGCTGCAGGTACTGCATGACCAGAATCAGTGCGGTGGAGGGCTCGCCCTTGGCCACGGCGGCCACCACCTTGCGCGCGGTGGCGAGGTCGGCACCGGCCCCCCCCAGCTCGCGCGGCACGGTGAGCGCGAGCAGGCCATGGCGTTGCAGCAGGGCAAAGTTGGCGGTGGGGAAGGCACCGCTGCGGTCCACCTCGGCGGCGCTGGCGGCCAGCTCGCGGGTCAGGGTAAACAGCAGTGGGTCCAGGTCGGCCAGGGCAGGGGCCGATTCGATCGAACGGTACGGCGCGGCAATAGAAGACAGGCTCATCAGGCACTCATCGCAGAAAATCCAGGGAGCACCCGGGGGTGCCGTCGTCCCGCCCGGAGTTGTGTGTGCAGATCGGCGGGCTTATGACCGTATGCGTTAAATTTTCTGATGTAAAATTCTTTATGGTTATAAGCTAATGGCGATAATTAAACGTTATTTGCATATTAGGATATTCATAAAATGCACTTCACTGATTTATGGCGAGCCGGTAGAGTCGCTCTACAATCGCCTTCAGGAGTGCACTGCATGCCACCCATTTCACGACTTCTCGCCCTCGCTGGCGCCTTGCTGCTGGCCGGGCAGGTGCTGGCCGAACCGCGTATCGAACTGCGCATCGGCGACCAGAAGGGCAACATGCGTGCCCAGCTGGAGGCCGCCGACGGGCTGCGCGACCTGCCGTATGACATCAAGTGGGCGGAGTTTCCGGCTGCCGCGCCGCTGGCCGAGGCGCTCAATGCCGGCGCGGTGGACGCCGGCATCATCGGTGATGCGCCGCTGCTGTTCGCCCTGGCGTCCGGCGCGCAGGTCAAGGCGATTGCCGTGGACAAGTCCGACGCCTATGGCACAGCCGTGCTGGTGGACCCCGGGTCGGCGCTGCACGCGGCGGCCGACCTCAAGGGCAAGCGCATCGCCACCGGGCGCGGCTCGATTGGCCATTACGTGGCGCTCAAGGCGCTGGCCAGCGCGGGGCTGAGCGAGAAGGACGTCGAGTTCCGCTTCCTTGGCCCGGTGGATGCCAGGATGGCCCTGGCCAACGGTTCGGTGGATGCCTGGGCGACGTGGGAGCCCTACACCGCGCTGGCCGAAACCACCGGCCAGGGCCGGGTGCTGGTCAATGGTCGCGGCTTGTCCAGTGGCAACAGCTTTCTGGCGGCGACCGACAAGGCGTTGGCCGACCCGGCCCGACGCGCGGCCCTGCAGGACTACCTGGCGCGCCTGGCCAAGGCCCAGGTGTGGGCCAACCAGAACCTGGACAGCTACTCCAAGACCCTGGCGCAGATCATCGGCTTCCCGCAGGACGCGGCCCGGCTGCAGTTCGAGCGTCGCCAGTTGCGCTGGCAGGTCGTGGACGCCGGCACCATCGCCGAGCAGCAGGAAACTGCCGACTTCTACCAGGCCCACGGCCTGATTGCCCAACGTCTGGACGTGGCGCCGACCTTTGCCGGCGGCTTCGTGCTGCCCGCCAGCGTCGCCGTGACCCAGGCCCACTGACAGGAGCTGACCCCATGCAACCGTTCAAACGTCTGCGACAACTGGCCATCGGCGCGCTGCTTGGCGCCAGCCTGATCGGTAGCGCCAGCGCGGGGCAAACCCTGCGCATCGGTTACCAGAAATCCTCGACGCTGCTGATTCTGCTCAAGGCCCAGGGTACGTTGGAGCAGCAGCTGGCGCAGCAGGGCATACAGGTCAGCTGGCATGAGTTCGCCAGCGGCCTGCCGCTGCTGGAGGCCCTGAACCTGGGCAATGTCGATGTGTCGGCGGATGTGGCCGACACCGTGCCGGTGTTCGCCCAGGCGGCGGGGGCGCGGCTGACCTATTTTGCCCGCGAGACACCATCGCCACTGGCCCAGGCCATTCTGGTGCCGGCGGATTCGCCGCTGCACAGCCTGGCGGACCTCAAGGGCAAGAAGGTGGCGGTGACCAAGGCCGCGGGGAGCCATTACCTGTTGATACAGGCCCTGGCCAGGGCCGGGTTGACCTTCAGCGATATCCAGCCGGCCTACCTGATCCCGGCCGATGGCCGTGCGGCGTTCGAGAACCGCAAGGTCGATGCCTGGGTCACCTGGGACCCGTTCGTGGCCAGCGCCCAGCGCCAGCAGCATGCGCGGGTGCTGAGCGACGGGCAGGGGCTGGCCAGTTACCAGCGTTACTACCTGGCGGGCAGCGATTACGCCAAGGCGCATCCGCAGGTGCTTGAAACTGTATTCGGTGCGTTGCAGAAGGCGGGGCAGTGGACCAAGGCCAACCCCACGCAGGCGGCGCAGGTGCTGGGGCCGTTGTGGGGCAACCTGGATGTGGCCACGGTGGAGCAGGCCAATGCGCGGCGCAGTTACGACGTGCAGTTGGTGAAGCCGGAGCATCTGGCCGAACAGCAGCAGATTGCCGATGTGTTCTTTGCCCAGGGCCTGTTGCCGCGCAAGGTGGATGCGGCGGCGGTGTCGTTGTTCGAGCCAGTGGCAGGGCGCTGATTGCGGCTCGGAGGGTGAGGGCTGCCTGATCCACGGTGGGTTCAGGTTGTACGAGCGCTTCGCGCTCGATTCGCCGGCAAGGCCGGCGCCTACTGTGCTTGTGCCCGAAGCAAGCAGGAGCGGGCCTTGCCCGCACCTGCGTATGCGGCCTGTCGGCCAGGAGCAGACCATACGGTCTGCTCAGGAGGTTCAGATCACCCGGAACCCATGGGTGCCATCACGCCCCAGCTGCGCCACCAACCCGAACTCCCAATCCAGGTACCCCTGCATCGCCTCACGCGGGTTGTCGGTGCCTTCATACGGCCGGCGGTAACGGTCGCTGCGCGGCACCGCCAGGTGCGTCTCGCCCGACTCCAGCGGCCGCCCCTCGGCAATCCAGCGGCCCGTACCACCCTCCAGCACGAACACCGGCACTCGGGTCAGGCGTTGCAGGTCCTGCGCCGCAAACCGCGCCAGCAAGCTGCTGCCGCAGGTCAGCACGTAACGTCCCGCCACCGGCAAGCGCTCCAGTGCCTGCTCCAGCTGTGCCCTGATCGCCCAGTGCGCACCCGGTATGTGCCGCTGCACGTAATTGGCACTGGTGGTAAAGTCGAGCAGCACCGTGTCGGCGTCGGCCTGCCACTGCACCAACTGCTCGGGGTCGATGGTCGAAGGCTGCGGCAACGCCGGCAACGGCGGCTGCCAATCACCCGTTTCGCTGAAGTCGCCTGCGCCCAAGCCATCGAGCACCGCCACCTCCCAACCCATCTGCGCCAACCACGACGCACTCATGTTGGCACGCACGCCATCGTCATCGATCAGCACGATGCGCGCCCCGCGCACACTGGCCACATGGTCGGTTTCCTGCACCAGCTGACCACCCGGCGTCGAGCGGCTGCCTGGCAGGTGGCCCCGGGCAAATTCCTCGGGGGTGCGCACATCGAACACATAAGTACTGCGATCGGCCTGGGCGCGCCACGCCGCCAGCGTCTGGCTGTCCGCACGCACGACGCCGGCCTTGTCGGCCACGGCGCGGGCCTGTTCGGCGGCGCGCTGCCGGTTGGCCGGGCTCACGTCGCCAAAGCGCCGCGATTGGCCATGGGCCAGGGTCTGCCCCGCCAATGTCCAGCCAATGGTGCCGTTGCGCAAAGCCGATACCGGGTTGGGAATGCCGGCGTTGACCAGCGACTGGGTGCCGATGATGCTGCGGGTGCGCCCGGCGCAATTGACGATCACGCGGGTGGCCGGGTTCGGTGCCAGCTCGGCCACCCGCAGCACCAGTTCGGCACCCGGCACGCTGATGCCGCCCGGAATGCTCATGGTCTGGTATTCGTCGAAGCGACGCGCATCCAGCACCACCACGTCGGCCTTTTCGTTCAGCAGCGCCTGCACTTCTTCGGCCGCCAGCGAAGGGGTGTGGCGCTGGCTTTCCACCAGTTCGCCAAACGCCTTGCTCGGTACGTTCACATCCTGGAACAGCTCGCCGCCGGCCTCGCGCCAGCCGGCCAGGCCGCCTTCGAGCAGGGCCACGTCGCTGTAGCCAAGTTGACCCAGGCGCTGGAGCGCAATCTGCGCCAGGCCCTCGCCATCGTCATACACGGTGATCGGTGTATCGCGCCGGGGCACTCGCGCGTAGATTTCGATTTCAAGCCTGGACAGCGGGATGTTGGCCGCGAACAGCGGATGTTCCACGGCGAAGGGCGCTTCTTCGCGCACATCGATCAGGGCCAGTTCATGCCTGGCCAGCAAGTGCTGGCGCAGGTGGGCGTAGGTGCGGGTGGTCGGGGTGCTCATGGCGCAAGGTTCTCTTTTGACAGGTCCCACAGATTGGGCAGTTGGGTGTTGGAATAACCGGAAATGAAGGGTTTCTCGCTGCCGTCGGCCAGGTACACGGCACGCCTGACCGCGCCGATGTTGGCGCCGTACACGTGGATGCTGATCGACACCTGGTCGTCGAAGGCATTGCTGACCTGATGGATGTCGCCGATGCGCGGCGACACTGCCTCGACCTGGCCGCGCTCGAGGCGCACCGGGCTGCCGGACGGCAGCAGCGCGCCGTGCTCGCTGCGGGCAAAACCCTGGGCGTATTCGGCGCCGCGCAGCATGCCGATCAGGCCCCATACCCGGTGGTCGTGGACCGGCGTGGTCTGCCCCGGCCCCCACACGAAGCTGACGATGGAGAAGCGCTGGCGCGAATCGCAGTGCAGCAGGTACTGCTGATAGCGTTCGGGGCTGGGCTGGGCCAGCTCTGGCGGCAGCCAGTCGTCATGGGCCACCAGTTGCTGCAACAGGCGCTGGCCATCATCGAGAAGGGCCGCTTCATCGGTTTCTCGGTCGAGCAGGCTGGCCAGTTCGTCGATGAACTGACGCAAGCGGTCCAGGCGAAGGGGGTCGGTCATGGTCGGGGCTCTGGCTACGGTTTCGAATCACCCTAGCAACCGCCTGATGATTCTCAAAATTCAAATTGAGCATAAGCTAATATGCGCAAAGTGAATTTTAAGGCTGTTTCGATATAAATCATTTTTTATATTAGGTTATGCCTAAAATGAATTTCACAAGGGGTGGCGGGCTCGGTAGCTTATAAGCGTTCGTTTTGAAGAAAGAACCTTCTATAACCAATAAGCTTTCTTCGCCCTCTTCAAGGAGCCCCCCATGAGCGTTCAATTCATCGGCATGATCGGCCACCGCCTGTCTTCGGAGACCCTCGATCCGGCTGGCCCGATCTTCGACAAGGCGTACATCACCCGTTTTGCCCAGGTGCACGAGCAGGCAGGCTTCGACCGGATTCTGGTGGGGTACTGGTCGGATCAGCCCGACGGCTTTCTGGTCACGGCCCTGGCCGGGCTGGCGGCGCCGCGTATCGGCTTTCTGCTGGCGCATCGCCCCGGCTTCGTGGCGCCTACCCTGGCCGCGCGCAAGCTGGCGACCCTCGATCACCTGCTCGACGGACGCCTGGCGCTGCACGTGATCAGTGGCGGCAATGACGGCGAGCAACGCAAGGACGGCGACTACCTCGACCACGACCAGCGCTATGCGCGCAGCGACGAGTTTCTGGAGGTGGTGCGCAAGGTCTGGACCCAAGACACCCCCTTCGATCATCACGGCACCTTCTACCAGGCGCAGAACGCCTTCTCGGCCATCAAGCCTGTGCAAAAGCCGCACCTGCCGGTGTTTTTCGGTGGTTCTTCGGCGGCGGCCCTGGAAGTGGCCGGCAAGCATGCCGATGTGTTCGCGCTGTGGGGCGAGTCGCTGGAGCAGACCCGCGAAACCATTCAGGCAGTACGTGCCCAGGCGGCCTTGCACGGGCGCCAGGTGCAGTTCAGCGTGTCGTTCCGGCCCATCATCGCCGATACCGAAGCTGCGGCCTGGGCCAAGGCCGATGCCATTCTCGATACCGCTCGCCAGCGCCTGGAGCGCGCCGGCCCGGTGGTGGCCAACAAGCCGCAGAGCGTCGGTGCGCAGCGCCTGCTGGACACCGTGGCGCAAGGCGAGCGCGTGGATGAGCGCCTGTGGACCGGTATGGCTGCACTGGTTGGCGGTGGGCACAACTCCACCGCGCTGGTGGGAACCCCCGAGCAGGTGGCCGATGCCTTGCTGGCGTACTACGAGCTGGGCGTGACCACCTTTCTGATTCGCGGGTTCGACCCGATCAACGACGCCGCCGACTACGGCCGCGAGCTGATCCCGCTGACCCACGCCAAGGTCGCGGCGCGCCAGGCACAACGCAGCGCCTGAACGGCGCAGCAACCCCAACCCCACCCCGAGACCGCACGCGCGGATCGCCTTGCCTTGTGCCGTACCGGCACCTGGAGACCTGCGTGCGAGATGCTCTGCAACGGGCCGCCACTGCGCGCCCGCATTCCCTGACCCTGAACCTCGATGCCCGCGAAGTGCTGGCCGGCTGCCTGTTCCTGGGCTTCGGCCTGACCGGGCTGCTGGTGGGCAGCGCCTATGCCAGCGGCACGGCGATGCGCATGGGCGCAGGCTACTTTCCCTGGCTGGTGAGCCTGGCCCTGTGCGGGCTGGGCGTGGCCTTGCTGGTGCGCGGCCTGTGGCTGGGCCGCGAGAAGGTCACGCTGGGCGGGTTGTTCATCGTCCGCCCGGCGCTGGCCATCAGTGCCAGCGTGGTGGCGTTCGCGCTGCTGCTGCCCAGCCTTGGCCTGGCGCTGGCGACCTTGTGCATGACGCTGCTCAGCGGCCTGGGCCGGCACAAGGCGCACCTGGGCGAACTGCTGGCGGTGGGCAGCGCGCTGGGGCTGTTCAGCGTGCTGGTGTTCGGCTACGGGCTGGGCCTGAACCTGCCGGCCTGGCCTGTCTGAGGAGCGACCCATGGAGCTGTTGGCACACCTGGGTATCGGCCTTGAAGCCGCCTTCACCCTGAACAACCTGCTGTACTGCCTGATCGGTGTGACCCTGGGCACGCTGGTGGGGGTGCTGCCCGGCCTGGGGCCGGTGGCCACCATCGCCATGCTGCTGCCGATCACCTACGGCCTGAGCCCGGCGGCGGCGCTGATCATGCTGTCGGGCATCTATTACGGCGCCCAGTACGGCGGCTCGACCACGGCGATCCTGGTCAACCTGCCGGGCGAGTCGTCCTCGGTGGTGACCTGCCTGGACGGCCATGCAATGGCACGCAAGGGCCGGGCCGGGGCGGCCCTGGCCATTGCCGCGATCGGTTCGTTCATCGCCGGCAGCCTGTCGATCCTGCTGCTGGCCGCTGCTGCCGCACCGCTGGCCGAGGTGGCGCTGAAGTTCGGCCCGGCCGAGTACTTCTCGCTGATGCTGCTGGGCCTGGTGGCCGCCGTGGTGCTGGCCCAGGGCGACGTGCTCAAGGCCGTGGCCATGACCCTGCTGGGGCTGCTGCTGGGCCTGGTGGGCACCGACGTGAATTCCGGGGTGGAGCGCTTTACCTTCGGCCTGCCCCAGTTGAGCGACGGCATCAGTTTCGTGGTGATCTCGATGGGCATCTTCGGCATCGCCGAAATCATCGCCAACCTGGAGCGCAGCCGCGGCCAGCCGCCCCAGGTGGCGCGGGTCGGCAGCCTGATGCCGACCCGCGAAGACTACCGGCGCAGCTGGAAGCCGATGCTGCGCGGCACCGGCCTGGGCGCGGTGCTGGGCGTGCTGCCGGGGGGCGGGGCGATGCTGGGCGCGTTTGCCTCGTACATGGTCGAAAAGCGTATCGCCAGGCACCCCGAGCGCTTCGGCCAGGGCGCCATCGAGGGCGTGGCCGGGCCGGAGTCTGCCAACAACGCCGGGGCGCAGACCTCGTTCATCCCGATGCTGGTGCTGGGCCTGCCTTCCAACGCGGTGATGGCGCTGATGGCCGGGGCCATGATGATCCACGGCATCGTGCCGGGCCCGCAGGTGATCGACGAGCGCCCCGAGCTGTTCTGGGGGCTGATCGTGAGCATGTGGATCGGCAACCTGTTGCTGCTGGTGCTCAACCTGCCGCTGGTGGGGATCTGGGTGCGGCTGCTGTCGGTGCCGTACCGCCTGCTGTACCCCTCGATCCTGCTGTTCTGCTGCATTGGCGTGTACAGCGTCAACAACAGCCTGTTCGACGTGCTGCTCACGGTGGCGTTCGGGTTGCTGGGCTACCTGTTCATCAAGCTGCGCTGCGAGCCGGCGCCACTGCTTCTGGGCTATCTGCTCGGCCCGTTGATGGAGGAGAACCTGCGCCGGGCGATGCTGCTGTCGCGGGGCGACCCCACGGTGTTCGTCACCCGGCCATTGAGCCTGACCCTGTTGATTCTGTGCGTGCTGGCGGTGGGGCTGATGCTCATCCCGCGGGTGCGCGCCACGCGCCATGTGGCCTTCAGTGAAGACTGAGGGCTGCTTCAACCCTGACTGTTCCAGGACCTTTGCATGAAAATCATCCTACCGCTCAAGTTTGCCCTGGCCGCACTGGCCCTGGGCGTTGCCGCACTGGCCCAGGCCGATACCTACCCGAGCCGCGCCGTGACCCTGGTGGTGCCGTTCCCGCCGGGCGGCGCTGCCGATACCGTGGGGCGCTACTACGCCGAGCAGTTGTCGGCCTCGCTGGGCCAGCCGGTGGTGGTCGACAACAAGCCCGGTGCCGGCACCGCAATCGCCGCCGAGGCCGTGGCCAAGGCCAAACCCGATGGCTACACGCTGTCGCTGGCCACCGCCGGGCAGCTGACCATACTGCCCAACCTGCAGAAGGGCCTGCGCTACGACCCGCTGCAGGACTTCACGCCCGTGGCGGTGCTGGCCTCGGTGCCCAACGTGGTGGCCGTACCGGCTGCCAGCAAGGTCGACACGCTGCAAGCGCTGATCGACCAGGCCAAGGCGCGCCCGGGCGCGTTGAGCTATTCGTCGTGCGGCAACGGCACCCTGTGCCACCTGTCCGGGGAGTTGCTGAAGAACCTGGCGGGCATCGACCTGCTGCACGTGCCGTACAAGGGCAGTGCGCCGGCGGTCACGGCGGTGCTGGGCGGCGAGGTGGATGTGGCGGTGGATACCCTCACCGTGCTGGCCCCGCAGATCCAGGCCGGCAAGCTCAAGGGGCTGGTGCTCAGCAGCGCGCAGCGCTCGCCGTTGCTGCCAGGGGTGCCGAGTACCAGCGAGGCAGGCCTGCCGGGGTTCGAGGCATCGGGCTGGTTCGGCCTGGTGCTGCCCAAGGGCGCTTCGCCGCAGCTGGTCGAGCAGTTGAGCGCGGCGATTGCCGCGATTGCCCAGGCGCCGCAGACCGCCGAGCGGTTCGCGCAGAACGGGATCAGCGTCGAGCACAGTACCCCGGCGGGGTTTGCCAAGCTGATCGCCGATGACGGCGCACGGTGGGGCGAGGCTGTCTCTTATACACATCTCCGAGCCCACGAGACCGTACTAGATCTCGTA
>OLII01000299.1_pt1 | contig 19539 bp, 15 predicted proteins | sample 1609481 | NCBI WGS metagenome assembly OLII01 (sample SAMN05416859, study PRJEB24817) | seawater metagenome | isolation source: Sea water | place: Canada:Atlantic | collected 2013-11 | reverse complement strand
AGATGTGTATAAGAGACAGTCCAGGGCGGCTCGACGAACAGCGTGCCGCTGCTGGCAATCGCCGGGCCGTAGCGGTCGTGGAACATGTCTTCCCACGGATAGAGCTTGAACAGGCTGGGGATCGGCGCCCCACTGCGGTCGATGAAACGCCCGGCCGGGTTCAGGCCGATGTCTTCCACATCGATCAGGCGTGTATCGAGCCCGGCAGCGGTGGCAATGTCGCACAGGTACTGCACCGTGCCACGATCCTCCAGCGAGTCCCTGACCGAGGCAAAGTAGAACGGCGTGGCAAAGGTGTTGGCGCCGAACACCTGGCCGAGTTTCTCTTCAAGGCTGTTGAACTGGTCGGCATCGGCCGGCAGTACGCCGCGCTGCATCTGCTGCTCAAGCCACAGGTACTGGAAGAAGCCGGCCTCGTACAGCGAGGTGGGTGTGTCGTAGTTGGCTTCCAGCAGCTTGGCCGGGCCATGGCCGTCGTAGCTCAGGTCCATGCGCCCGTAGAAATGCGGGTGCCCGTCGCGCCATGAGCGGCGGATCAGGTCACGGTAGTCACGCGGGATGGCCAGGCGGTCGAGCAGCTCTTCGCTGTCCACTGCCCGCGCCACCAGGTCCATGCACAGCTCGTGCAACTGGCGGGTGGGTTCTTCGAGGTCGTCCTCGATCTGGCGCAGGGTGAACTGGTAGCACGCCGACTCGTCCCAGTACGGCTCGTCGCCGAAGGTGTGGAACCTGAAGCCGTAGTGTTCGGCGGTGGCTTTCCAGTCCGCGCGCGGGGTGCAGGCAATACGTTTCATCGCCCGCCCTCAGGAACCGAAACCGAAGCCGCCACGGCCTGGTACATGGGCCGCGAAGCCGGGGTGGCTGCCCACCGTCCAGGGCCGTGCCGAGGCCATGAAGCGCGCCGGCAGCACCGACGCATGGGCATCGGCACCAGCCCCGCCGTTGAAACGGCTGGACGGCGCGTGGTCCTCGACCAGCCCGGCATACTGGTTGCCGCTGTTGACCTGGTCGGTCAGCGAGCTGGCCCTGAACCCTTCGCGCCCTTCACGCTCGTGGTAGATCGCCTCCGACAGGTAGCGCGGCTCGACATTGACGTAGTCGTAGCGGCCACCGCCGCCGCCATACACGGCCGACGAGGTGGTGCTGGAGGTCTGGTTCAGCCCGTCGTCATACACCTGGCGCTCGGTGGTCAGGGCGAAGCCTTGCATGCGCGGCATGTGAAAGCTCGCGCCCTGACCTGGCTCGCACTGCTCGAAGCTGGCCAGGCAGTCTTCCAGGCGGGTGAAGCGTGGGGCGTTGGCATCGTGGTGCTGGCGGGCGACGTTCCAGGCGTTGTCGCACACCGAACGGCTTACCCCGGCCAGGGCGCAGCTGTCGACGTCCTGGTAACGCTTGACCTCGCTGACCACGCGGGTGGCGCTGCGATCACTGTCACAGGCGGCCAGCGCCAGCGGCAGGCTGCCCAGGGCAATCAGCCGAATGCTCGTGCTGCGTTTCATGGCTGTGCTCCGCTGTCAGGCCGCTGGGGTCATGCACGCGGCATTGAGCATGCCGATGCCGATGGCCACGGCGGCCAGCAGGATGGCGGCCGCGTTTTCCTGACGGCGGATACGCTCGTCCATGCCCTTGACCACCACGCTGACCACCACGAACGCGAGCAACTGCACGGCGCCGGCGATCACCGACCACAGCAGGAAGTCGAGCAGCGAGATCGAATGGGAGATGGCCCCGGACACGGGGATGGCGAAACCCAGCAGCGCACCGCCCAGGGCGATGGCGGCAGCGCTGTTGCCTTCGCGGATCAGGGCAAATTCGTTGTAGGGGGTCAGGCGGGTATAGATGAACGCATAGAGCGCGAACAGCACGGCGGCGCCGGCCATGTAGAACAGAAAACCCAGCACGGCATCGGCCGGCAGGGACATCTTCAGGGCATCCATGAACATCGGGGTCGCACTTCCTTGCTTGAACGGGGCGGGACGTATACCACACCGCCCCGCCTCGGCAAACCGCCGGCTTACACCGAAGGCACGGCGGCCGGGGTGCCCCAGATGCCGCCCAGGCTCTGCAGCAGCGAACCGGCCACGCCCTGCTGGCCCAGGTACTGCAGGATCAGCGGGGCGAACTGGGCGATCATGCCGGTGTTCATGCCCAGGGCGCCGAAGGCGTTGTTCAGGTCGTCGGTGTCCTTGACGTTGCCCAGTGCGTTGCTCAGGGCCGAGGAATTGCCGCTCTTGCCGAGCAACTCGCCCAGGCCGCTGAGGCCGCCCAGGGCATTGTCGCCGGACAGCAGGTCAAGGCCGGGCACGGCCTTGCTCAGTTGCGAGTAGTCGCTGCTGCTGAGCTGATGCCTGGCCAGGCCCAGCAGCGCGCCGGTGCCGCCAATGGCCTGTTCGGGGGTGATATCGAGTTGGCCGCCCAGGGTATTGAGCAGGTTGGCCGAGGGGGCCGGGGCTTGAACGGCAGCGTCCTGCTGTTTGTTGCCTTGCATGGCAGATACGGCGTTGGCGGCATCGTTGAGATTGAAGGCCAGGGCCGAGGTGGTGGCGAGTGCCAGCAGGGAGAGCAGTGCGAAACGTTTCATGGGGCGGACCTCGTAGGAAAGCGAGGTTTCGACCCGTATCTGCGGCGAATGTTCCGCCGTCATCGCCTGTAGGAGCCGGCCTTGCCGGCGAAAACAGCACCGCGATATCAGGGGTACGCGGTGGCCGCTTTTGCCAGCAAGGCTGGCTCCTGCAACAGAATGGCAACCCGCCCTAGGGCAAGGCGTACGCAATCACGTAATCACCCCGATCCGGCGACTGACGCGCACCGCCAGCACTGATCAGGATATATTGCTTGCCGGTCTTGGGCGACACGTAGGTCATCGGCCCCGACTGGCTGCCCACCGGCAGACGCGCCTTCCAGATCTCGTTGCCGTTGCCCGAGTCGAACGCACGCAGGTAGAAGTCCTGGGTGCCGGCAAAGAACAGCAGGCCCGACTGGGTCGACAGCGAAGCGCCCAGGGTCGGCATGCCGATCGGGATCGGCAGGTGCATGCGGATGCCCAGCGGCCCGGTGTCCTGCACGGTACCGACCGGCACCTGCCACATCAGTTTCCTGGTCTTCAGGTCGATGGCCGACATGGTGCCGAACGGCGGCCTCTGGCACGGAATACCGGCCGCGGACAGGAAGCGCTGGCGCATCGCGCCATACGGCGTACCGTCCTGCGGCACCACACCCATCTCGATGCCGCTGGCACCTTTGGGAATGTCTGCACGCGGGATCATGTAGTTGGCCAGGCCCAGACGCATGTCGTTGACGAACATGTAGTTGCTGGTCGGGTCGACCGACACGCTACCCCAGTTCATGCCACCCAGCGACCCGGGGAACTGCAACGCCGGGTCCAGCCCTGGCGGAGTGTACACGCCCTCGTGGCGCATGCCCTTGAACGAGATGCGGCACAGCAGCTGGTCGAACGGGGTCGCGCCCCACATGTCCGACTCTTTCAGGGTCTGGTTGCCGATCGACGGCATCTCTACCGAGAACGGCTGGGTCGGCGAATAACGCTCGCCCGGCACGTTGCCCTGGGGCACCGGCTTCTCTTCGACCTTGGCAATCGGCACGCCGGTTTCACGGTTGATCACGAAGATCTCGCCCTGCTTGGTCACCTGGGCCAGCGCCGGTTGCACGCCACCCTTGTCATCCGGGATGTCGTACAGCAGCGGCTGGGCCGGCAGGTCGAAGTCCCACAGGTCGTGGTGGGTGGTCTGGAAGTGCCAGCGCACCTGGCCGTTCTTCACGTCCAGCGCCACGATCGAGGAGCTGTACTTGTCGTCCAGTTCGGTACGGGTGCCGGCGAAAAAGTCCGGGGTGGCGTTGCCGGTCGGCAGGTACACCAGGCCCAGCTTGGCGTCATAGGACATCGCCGACCACACGTTGGGCGTGCCACGGGTGTAGGTCTGGCCTTCGGGCGGACGCTTGGTGATGTTCGGGTTGCCCGGGTCCCAGGCCCAGGCCAGCTCGCCGGTACGCACGTCATAGGCACGCACCACGCCCGGCGGTTCGCCGGTGGAGAAGTTGTCGGCCACGCGGCCACCGACGATCACCACATCGCCGGCCACCAGCGGGGTGGAGGTCTGCTGGTAGTAGCCCGGCTTGATCTCGCCCATGTCGACGCTCAGGTCGACCACGCCGTTATCGCCAAAGTCGGCACATGCTTCGCCGTTTTCGGCGTTGATCGCGATCAGGCGGGCATCGCCGGTGGGCAGGAACAGGCGCTTGGCGCAGGCCTGCGGGCCGGCGTCGGCGGCCAGCGGGGTTTCGGAGTAGCCCAGGCCACGGCAACGCTGCCAGTTCGGCGCGCTGCCCTTGGGGTCGAACATCCAGCGCTGCTTGCCGGTGTCCACGTCCAGGGCGAAGACCTTGCCGTAGGCGGTGCAGGAATACAGGGTGTCGCCGATCTGCAGCGGCGTGTTCTGGTCTTCGGCACCGGCGCCGGTGCTTTGCGGCACGTCACCGGTATGGAAGGTCCAGGCCACCTGCAGCTTGTCGACGTTGCCCTTGTTGATCTGGTCCAGCGCGGCAAAGCGGTTGCCGGCGGTGGTGTTGCCCCAGTGCGCCCAGTCCTTCTGCTCGGTGCCCGGCTTGACCGGCTGCACCGCAGGCTCGCTGCTGGCGGTGACCACGTGGGTGGGCACGAACATGTAGCCCAGGGTGGCGACCACGCCAACGGCCAGCACACCGGCCACCGCGAACGCGCCACGCCCGGCCGCACGACCGTCGGCGCGTTGCAGGCTCGGGAACACCAGCGCGATGACCAGGCCGATCACGGCAAAGGTCAGTACCCGCGAGACCAGCGGCCAGAAGTCCAGGCCGGCATCCCACACCGCCCAGATCGCGGTAAGCACCAGGGCCACCGCGTACAGCCAGGCGCCCGACGGCTTGCGCCGCGCGATCAGCACACCGCTGACCAGCATCGCCAGGCCCATCAGAAGGAAGTACCAGCTACCACCGAGGCTGCTCAGGTACGCACCGCCCCCTGCCAGCACCAGGCCGATCAGGGCGATCAGGATGCCCAGACCTCCCAGCAGCCACTTTGCGGTGCCCGGAGCACCTGCCTGTTCGTTCATGTGATTACCGTCCTAAACGTAGTGAAAAACCACCGTCAACAGTTGGCCGACCCAATCCCGAGCATAGTCGGCGCATTTAGGTAGCTTGCTTGTTAACCAGTTAGTACGTTTAAGGGTAACAAAAAATTGCGGGCTACTGCGACAATTTGTCTGTCAGCCCGGCTTCAGGGGCCTGAAACCGGGTAGACATTGGTCTTACGTTGCGCTGAACAGCGTGTGCGGGTCGATCACGAATTTCTTCGGCACGCCGGCATCGAACTCGCCGTAGCCCTCGGGCGCCTGATCCAGGCTGATGACCTGCACGCCGACCACCTCGGCGATGTTGATGCGGTCCCACATGATGGCCTGCATCAGGGCGCGGTTGTACTTCATCACCGGGGTCTGCCCGGTGTGGAAGCTGTGGGACTTGGCCCAGCCCAGGCCGAAACGGATGCTCAGGCTGCCCATCTTGGCTGCGGCATCCACCGCGCCCGGGTCTTCGGTCACGTACAGGCCGGGGATGCCGATCTTGCCGGCGACCCGCACCACCCCCATCAGCGAGTTGAGCACCGTGGCCGGCGCTTCGTGCTGGGCCCCGGCATGCCCGTGGCCACGGGCTTCGAAGCCCACCGCATCGACCGCGCAGTCCACCTCCGGCTCGCCCAGCAGGTTGGCGATCTGTTCGTGCAGCGGGGTGTCCTGGGACAGGTCGGCGACCTCGAAGCCCTGGGCCTTGGCATGGGCCAGACGTACCGGGTTCACATCACCGATGATCACCACCGCCGCACCCAGCAGCCGCGCCGAGGCGGCAGCGGCCAGGCCGACCGGGCCGGCACCGGCCACGTACACCGTGCTGCCGGGGCCGACACCTGCGGTGACCGCACCGTGGTAGCCGGTGGGCAGGATGTCGGAGAGGCAGGTCAGGTCGCGGATCTTCTCCATGGCCTTGTCGCGGTCGGGCAGCTTGAGCAGGTTGAAGTCGGCGTAGGGCACCAGCACATACTCGGCCTGCCCGCCGGTCCAGTCGCCCATGTCGACATAGCCGTAGGCGCCGCCGGCGCGGGCCGGGTTGACGCTCAGGCACACGCCGGTGTGTTGTTCCTTGCACGAGCGGCAGCGCCCGCAGGCCACGTTGAACGGCACCGAGACCAGGTCGCCCAGTTGCAGGTTCTCGACGTCACGGCCTTTCTCGATGACCTCGCCGGTGATTTCGTGCCCCAGCACCAGGCCGGTCTGGGCGGTGGTACGACCGCGCACCATGTGCTGGTCGGAGCCGCAGATATTGGTGGAGACCACCCGCAGGATCACGCCGTGTTCGATCTTGCGCCCACGTGGGTCCTGCATTTTGGGATAGGGGATTGTTTGCACCTCGACCTTGCCTGCGCCCAGGTACACCACACCACGATTACCAGACATGCTTTCACCTCGCTCGATTGTTGTTATGTCGCGCTGAATGTTCTGTCCGTCTTTCGGGCCTCATCGCGGGTCAAGCCCGCTCCCACGGTCCCTGTGGGAGCGGGCTTGACCCGCGATGCACCCGCTACAGCACCACCGTGCGATTGGCGTTCAAAAACACCCGCCGCTCGATGTGATACCCCACCGCCCGCGCCAACGTCAGGCATTCGATATCGCGCCCGCGGGCAATCAGGTCTTCAGGGTAGTGGCTGTGATCCACGGCTTCCACGCCCTGGGCAATGATCGGGCCCTCGTCCAGGTCGTTGTTGATGTAATGCGCCGTGGCCCCCACCAGCTTCACGCCCTTGTTGTAGGCCTGGTGATACGGCTTGGCGCCCTTGAACCCCGGCAGCAGCGAGTGATGGATGTTGATCGCCCAGCCATCCAGGCGTAGGCACAGCTCCGGCGACAGCACCTGCATGTAGCGCGCAAGGATCACCAGCTCGGCGCCGGACGCCTCGATCACCTGCAGCACCTTGCGCTCCTGCGCCGGCTTGTCCTGCGGGTCGAGGGCAAAGTGGTAATAGGGGATGCGGTGCCAGTGCGCCAGCGGCTCCAGGTCCGGGTGGTTGGAAATCACCGCCACCACGTCCATCGCCAGCTGGCCGATGCGCTGGCGGTACAGCAGGTCGTTGAGGCAATGATCGGCCTTGGACACCATGATCACCACCTTGGGGCGGTGCCTGGGCGCAGTCAGCTCGAAGGTCATGCCGAACGCTTCGCCACGGGCGGCCAGGCCTGCGCGAAAGGCCTGCTCGTCGAATGCCTCGGGCTGGCGAAACTCCACCCGTATGAAGAACCGCGCCGACAGCCGGTCATCGAACGAATGATGCTCGGTGACGTAGCACTGCTGCTCGTACAGGTAGCGCGTCACCGCGTCCACCGTACCCAGCAGGCTGGGGCAGTCGGCGGTAAGGATCCAGGTGTCCGGCGCACGGCTCATGAGGCGATGCTCAGGCCATGTTCGGCGCAGGCATCCTGCAGCCACAGCCACCAGTAGTCGCTGAAGCTGCGCCGGACCAGCAGCTCCCAGGTGTCCTCGCCGGTGCGCCGGATCACCAGCTGGGACTTGGCGAACACTGTGCCCACCGCCTTGCCCACCGGGAAGTTGTTGGGGTGCACGTCGTAGCTGGTGGACTTCATCAGCACCTCGCGCACCCTGGGCCCGCTCAGTTCGAGCAGGGTCTGTCCGCCGCTGACGTTGACCACCTGGATGTGTTGCCCGTCGAGGGCTTCGCGCAGCTTCTGCTCGGCGGCCAGCTCCTCGCCACTGGGCACGATCAGCAGCCACTCGTCGGGGCCCATCCACTGCAGCGAGGTCTCGCCACTGGCGACCACGGTGAGTGCGACCGGCAGTTCCAGGCCCAGCGCCTGTTGCACGCCGCTGACGAAAGCCGGGTCGTGAGCGTTGCCGCGCAAGGTCAGGTGGCCGAGGAACTTCTTCTCGCGCAGGGTCACGCCGGGGTTCTTGCGGCCCTTGCCGACCAGGCTGGGCAGGTCGGCGTGATGCAGGGGTGATTCGGCCCTGGCATCAGTCTCGGGGCGTTGCGGGTAGACGTTGATTGCGCTCATTACATACCTGCCTTGAATTCAGTAGTGCTGTGATCTCTTTGTAGGAGCCGGCCTTGCCGGCGAAGCCCGCGACCCGGTTGCAACCCGGTACGCGGTGGTCGCTTCGCCAGCAAGGCTGCTCCTGCAACCATCAGATGTTCTGCCGCTCACCCTTCGGATCAAAGAACACCGAGGCGCAGATCTCGGCCTCGATCACGCTGCCATCGGCCTGCGGCGAAAACACCCGCTCGCCCATGCGTTTGAGCCCGCCCTTGACCACCCCCATGGCAAACGAATAGCCCAGCGAGTTGCTCGCGTAGCTCGAGGTCACGTGCCCCACCATGTCCATCGGAATCGGCTGTTTGGGGTCCAGCACCAGCTGCGCGCCCTCGGGCAACCACTGGCTCGGGTCCACCGGCTTGAGCCCCACCAGCTGCTTGCGGTTCTCGCGCACGCAGTCTTCCCGGTTCATGCCGCGCCAGCCGATCCACGAGAACGGCTTGGTGCGCCCCACGCACCAACCCATGTTCAGGTCGTCCGGGGTCATCGAGCCGTCGGTGTCCTGGCCAACAATGATGAAACCCTTCTCGGCGCGCAGCACGTGCATGGTCTCGGTGCCATAGGGGGTGAGGTTGTACGGCTTGCCGGCGGCGACGATCTGCTCCAGCACGCCCATCGCGTAATTGGCCTGCACGTTCACTTCATACGACAGCTCGCCGGTGAACGAGATGCGGAACACCCGCGCCGGCACCCCGCCCACCAGGCCCTCCTTCCAGCTCATGAACGGGAAGGCGTCCCTGTCCAGGTCGATGTCGGTCACTTCAGCCAGCAGCTTGCGGCTGTTGGGCCCCGACAGGGTCAGCGTGGCCCAGTGGTCGGTGACGGAGGTGAAGTACACCTTCAGCTCTGGCCATTCGGTCTGCTGGTAGATCTCCAGCCATTGCAGCACCCGCGCCGCGCCGCCGGTGGTGGTGGTCATCAGGAAGTGGTTGTCGCCCAGGCACGCGGTCACGCCATCGTCGAAAACCATGCCGTCTTCCTTGCACATCAGGCCGTAGCGCGCCTTGCCCACGTCGAGCTTGGTCCAGGCGTTGGTGTAGATGCGGTTGAGGAACTCACGGGCGTCCGGGCCCTGGATGTCGATCTTGCCCAGGGTCGAGGCATCCAGCAGGCCGACGCTGTCGCGCACCGCCTTGCATTCACGGGCCACCGCCGCCTGCAGGTCTTCGCCGCCGCGGGGGAAATACCACGGGCGCTTCCACTGGCCGACGTCCTCGAACTCGGCGCCGTTCTTCACATGCCAGGCATGCAGCGCGGTGAAGCGCACCGGCTCGAACAGGTGGCCGCAATGGCGCCCGGCCACCGCGCCGAAGGTCACCGGCGTGTAGTTGGGGCGAAACATGGTGGTGCCCATCTGCGCAATGCCGATGCCCAGCGAGCGTGCGGCGATCGCCAGCCCGTTGATGTTGCCCAGCTTGCCCTGGTCGGTGCCGAACCCCAGCGCGGTGTAGCGCTTGACGTGCTCCACCGACTCGAAGCCTTCGCGGGTGGCCAGTTCGATGGCGGCCGCAGTCACATCGTTCTGCTGGTCGACGAACTGCTTGGGTGCCCGCGCGGTGTTGCGGTCATGGGGCACCTGGAACAGCGCCACGGTGGGCTCCTCCGGACGCACCAGCACCTTGGGCAGGACGCCCTCCACTGCCTTGAAGCCGGCCTCGGTGGCCGCACGCACGCCGCCTTCGAAACCGTCGGCCAGCGCATCGCCCAGGGCGAACACGCCATTGACGCCACCCACGCACACGCGCTTCTGCGGCGCTTCGCCGGGCACGAAGCCGAGAATGTCGTCGCGCCACAGCGGCTTCCCGCCCAGGTGCGAAGCCAGGTGCACCACCGGGCTGTAGCCGCCCGACGTCGCCACCAGGTCGCAGTCCAGCCATTCGCCGGGGCTGGTGACCTGGTGTGCGGCCACGTCGATCGCCGCCACCCGCGCTGCCGTCACATGCTTGCTGCCGCGCGCCTCGATCACCGCGCTGGAGGTGAGGATGCGAATGCCCTTGGCACGTGCCTCCTCCACCAGCGAGCCACGGGGGTTGTGCCGCGCATCGGCGACCGCGACCACCTTGAGCCCGGCGTCGTGCCAGTCCAGCGCCACGCGATAGGCGTGATCGTTAGTGGTCGACAGCACCAGCTTGCGCCCCGGCGCCACGCCATAACGGCGCACGTAGGTAGATACCGCGCCGGCGAGCATGTTGCCCGGCACATCGTTGTTGCCGTACACCAGCGGCCGCTCGTGGGCACCGGTGGCCAGCACCACACGCCCGGCGCGCACACGGTGCATGCGCTGGCGCACCTGGCCGATGGGTGCGCGGTCGCCCAGGTGATCGGTGAGGCGCTGGTGGATCGTGAGGAAGTTGTGGTCGTGGTAGCCGTTGACCGTGGCCCGCGCCAGCAAGGTGATCTCGGGCATGCCCTGCAGCTCGTCGATCACCTGGGCCACCCACTCGGCGGCGGGCTGGCCGTCGAGGGTTTCGCGGGTATCGAGCAGGCTGCCGCCGAACTCCTCCTGCTCGTCGGCCAGGATCACCCGCGCCCCGCTGCGCCCGGCTGCCAGTGCCGCAGCCAGCCCGGCGGGGCCTGCGCCCACCACCAGCACATCGCAGTGGTGGTTCATGTAGTCGTAGCTGTCCGGGTCGTTTTCCAGCGGCGAACGGCCCAGGCCCGCGGCCTTGCGGATGTACTTCTCGTAGGTCATCCAGAACGACTGCGGGTACATGAACGTCTTGTAGTAGAACCCCGGCGGCATCAGCTTGCCGCCGACCTTGCCGAGGATGCCCATCACGTCGGTGTTCACGCTGGGCCAGCCGTTGGTGCTGGTGGCCACCAGGCCGGCGTACAGCGCCTGCTGGGTAGCGCGCACGTTGGGTACCTGGGTGGCCTCGCTGGCACCGATCTGCAGGATCGCGTTGGGCTCTTCGCTGCCGGCGGCGATGATGCCGCGTGGGCGCGAGTACTTGAAGCTGCGCCCCACGATGTCGACGCCATTGGCCAGCAGCGCGGCGGCCAGGGTGTCGCCCTGGTAGCCCTGGTAGCGCTGGCCGTTGAAGGTGAAGTCGAGGACCTGGCTGCGGTCGATACGACCGCCGTTGGGCAGACGATAGCGCTGGCTCATACCTTTTCTCCCTGGCCGGTGACAGCCAGCTGCGGGACGTTTTCCTGGGCGCGCGCCTGGGGCCTGGCACCAATCGGATAGGTTTCGAGAATCTCGTAGGTCACGGTGTCGCGGGTGGCGTTGAAGTACTGGCGGCAGCCCGCGGCATGGATCCACAGCTCGTGGTGCAGGCCGCGCGGGTTGTCACGAAAGAACAGGTAGTCGCCCCACTGCTCGTCGGTGCAGGCATTCGGGTCCAGCGGGCGCGGAATGTGCGCCTGACCGGCGGCATGGAATTCTTCCTCGGAGCGCAGTTCGCCGCAGTGGGGACAGAAGATGTGCAACATGGAGTGTCTCCTGTTAGTGGGCGACAGCGGCAGCGCCGTGCTCGTCGATAAGGGCACCGTTGTGGAAACGGTCGATGGAAAACGGCTTGGCCAGTGCATGCATCTCGCCGGTGGCCAGGCTTGCGGCGAACACGTGGCCCGAGCCCGGCGTGGCCTTGAAACCGCCGGTACCCCAGCCGCAGTTGAAGAACATGTTCGCCACCGGGGTCTTGGAGATGATCGGGCAGGCGTCCGGGGTGGTGTCGACGATGCCGCCCCACTGGCGGTTCATGCGCACCCGCGACAGGATCGGGAACATCTCGACGATGGCCTGCAGGGTATGTTCGATCACCGGGTACGAACCGCGCTGGCCGTAGCCCACCCAGCCGTCGATGCCGGCGCCGATCACCAGGTCGCCCTTGTCCGACTGGCTGATGTAGCCGTGCACCGCGTTGGACATGATCACGCTGTCGATGATCGGCTTGAGCGGCTCGGACACCAGTGCCTGCAGCGGGTGCGACTCGATGGGCAGGCGAAACCCGGCCAGCCTGGCCATGTGCCCGGAGTTGCCGGCGGTGACCACGCCCACGCGCCGCGCACCGATGAAGCCCTTGCTGGTCTCGACGCCGACCACCGCGCCGTTTTCCTTGCGAAAGCCGATCACCTCGGTCTGCTGGATCAGGTCCACGCCCAGGGCATCGGCGGCACGCGCATACCCCCAGGCCACTGCATCGTGACGCGCCACGCCGCCGCGGCGCTGCACGGTGGCGCCGAGCACCGGATAACGGGTGTTCCTGGAGCAGTCCAGGTGCGGGATCTCGTCGGCCACCTGCTTGCTGTTCAGCAGTTCGCCGTCCACGCCGTTGAGCCGGTTGGCGCTGACCCGGCGCTCGGAGTCGCGCATGTCCTGCAGGGTGTGGCACAGGTTGTAGACCCCGCGCTGGGAGAACATGACGTTGTAGTTGATGTCCTGGGACAACCCCTCCCAGAGCTTCATCGCGTGCTCATAGAGGTGCGCCGACTCGTCCCACAGGTAGTTGGAGCGCACGATGGTGGTGTTGCGCGCGGTGTTGCCGCCGCCCAGCCAGCCCTTCTCGACCACCGCCACATTGGTGATGCCGTGCACCTTGGCCAGGTAGTAGGCGGTGGCCAGGCCGTGCCCGCCGCCGCCGACGATGACCACGTCGTAGACCTTCTTCGGGGTGGGCGTGCGCCACATGCGCTGCCAGTTCTCGTGGTGGCTGAGCGAGTGCTTGAAAAGGCCGAAGCCCGAATAGCGTTGCATGGTCTGTTACTCCACTCAGCGGTAAACCGGAAAATCCGCACACAGTGCCGACACGCTCCTGGCCACGTCGGCCTCGACATCGGCATCGCCCAGGTGGTCGAGGATGTCGCAGATCCAGCCGGCCAGCTCCGTGCACTGGGCCACCTTGAAGCCACGGCTGGTGACGGCCGGGGTGCCGATGCGCAGGCCCGAGGTGACGAACGGCGACTGCGGGTCGTTGGGCACGGCGTTCTTGTTGACGGTGATGTGGGCGCGCCCCAGGGCGGCATCGGCGTCCTTGCCGGTCAGGCCCTGACGGATCAGGCTGACCAGGAACAGGTGGTTGTCGGTGCCACCGGACACCACGTCGAAACCACGCTCGATGAACACCGCAGCCATCGCCCGGGCGTTGTCGATCACCTGTTGCTGGTAAGCCTTGAAGCCGGGCTCCAGGGCCTCCTTGAAGCACACCGCCTTGGCCGCGATCACATGCATCAGCGGGCCGCCCTGCCCGCCGGGGAACACCGCGGCGTTGAGTTTCTTTTCCAGCGCTTCGTTGGCCCTGGCCAGGATCAGCCCGCCACGCGGGCCACGCAGGGTCTTGTGGGTGGTGGTAGTGACTACGTCGGCATAGGGCAGCGGGTTGGGATACAGGCCCGCCGCGACCAGCCCGGCGACGTGGGCCATGTCGACGAACAGGTAGGCGCCGACCTTGTCGGCTATCTGGCGAAAGCGTGGGAAATCGAGGGTTTTGCTGTAGGCCGAAAACCCGGCAATGATCATCTTCGGCTGGTGCTCGACGGCCAGGCGCTCGACCTCGTCGTAGTCGATCAGGCCGGTGCGGGTATCGATGCCGTATTGCACGGCGTTGTACAGCTTGCCGCTGAAACTGACCTTGGCACCGTGGGTGAGGTGGCCGCCGTGGGCCAGGCTCATGCCCAGCACGGTGTCGCCGGCCTGCAGCAGGGCCAGGTACACCGCGGCGTTGGCCTGGCTGCCGGAGTGCGGCTGGACGTTGGCATAGTCGGCGCCGAACAGCTGCCTGGCACGATCGATGGCCAATTGCTCGACCTTGTCCACGTGCTCGCAGCCGCCGTAGTAGCGCTTGCCCGGGTAGCCTTCGGCGTACTTGTTGGTCAGGCCGCTGCCCTGGGCCTGCATCACGCGCTTGCTGGTGTAGTTTTCCGAGGCGATCAGTTCGATGTGGTCTTCCTGGCGCTGTTCCTCGGCGTTGATCGCCGCCAGCAGTGCATCGTCGTAACCCTGGATCTGGTCGTGCTTGGTGAACATCGCATCTCTCCCGGCAGTGGCATGGACAGCGCCCTTTGGCTGCGATGGTAGGGCTGGCGCGGGCCGTCCAGATGCCTGCGCACGCCACGCAAAGGTGCGTTTACGACATGGCCCTTGTAGTCGGCGATTTGATAGTTGGTTTAGAGTGCTTGCCTGCGTCGACCACAGGACAGTGCAATGACAGAACAAAGCCAGCAATTTGCCAGCGACAACTATTCCGGCATCTGCCCCGAAGCCTGGGCGGCGATGGACAAGGCCAACCAGGGCCACGAACGCGCCTACGGCGACGACCAGTGGACCGCCAAGGCCTCCGACCACTTTCGCAAACTGTTCGAGACCGACTGCGAGGTGTTCTTCGCCTTCAACGGCACCGCCGCCAACTCCCTGGCCCTGTCGTCCCTGTGCCAGAGCTACCACAGCGTGATCTGCTCCGAGACCGCCCACGTCGAGACCGACGAATGCGGCGCGCCGGAGTTCTTCTCCAACGGCTCCAAGCTGCTCACCGCCCGCAGCGAAAACGGCAAGCTCACGCCGGAGTCCATCCGCGAAGTGGCGCTCAAGCGCCAGGACATCCACTACCCCAAGCCACGCGTGGTAACCATCACCCAGGCCACCGAAGTGGGCAGCGTGTATCGGCCCGAAGAGCTCAAGGCGATCAGCGCCACCTGCAAGGAGCTGGGCCTTAACCTGCACATGGACGGCGCGCGCTTCAGCAATGCCTGCGCGTTCCTGGGCTGCTCGCCGGCCGAACTGACCTGGAAGGCCGGCATCGACGTGCTGTGCTTTGGCGGCACCAAGAACGGCATGGCGGTGGGTGAGGCGATCCTGTTCTTCAACCGCAAGCTGGCCGAAGACTTCGACTACCGCTGCAAGCAGGCCGGGCAGCTGGCGTCGAAGATGCGCTTTCTGTCGGCGCCGTGGGTGGGGTTGCTCGAAGACGGTGCGTGGCTGCGCCATGCGCAGCACGCCAACCACTGCGCGCAGTTGCTCAGCGGGCTGGTGGCGGACATCCCGGCGGTGCAGTTGATGTTCCCGGTAGAAGCCAACGGGGTGTTTCTGCAGATGCCGGAGCCGGCACTGGAAGCGCTGCGCGCCAAGGGCTGGCGGTTCTACACCTTCATCGGCAGCGGCGGCGCACGGTTCATGTGCTCGTGGGACACCGACGAGGCACGGGTGCGCGAGCTGGCGGCAGATATTCGTGCGGTAACGCTGGGTCGCTGATGGCCCCTTCGCCGGCAAGGCCGGCTCCTACAGACACCGCCAACCTGTAGGAGCCGGCCTTGCCGGCGAAGCAATCACCCTGATCTAGAGCCTGAACCCACCCATCTGCCGCGCCAGGTCATCAGCCAGCCCGCGCAACGCCTGGCAATCCACCCGACACGCCTCCACCTGCGCCACCGTCTGGCGCGCCAGGTCGGAAATCCCCTGCACGTTGCGGTTGATCTCCTCGGTCACCGCCGACTGCTCCTCGGTGGCCGTGGCCACCTGCAGGTTCATGTCGGTGATGTGCTCCACCTGCCCGGTAATGGTGGTCAACGACGCTCCGGTCTGCTGGCTCGACGCCACGCCGGTGCCGGTCGCCGCCTGCCCCGCCTGCATCGACGCCACCGCGCTGCCCGCCCCCTGCTTGAGGCGCTGGATCATCTGCTGCACCTCGTCGGTGGACACCTGAGTGCGCTGGGCCAGGGTACGTACCTCGTCGGCCACCACAGCGAAGCCACGGCCCATCTCCCCGGCCCGCGCCGCCTCGATCGCCGCGTTCAACGCCAGCAGGTTGGTCTGCTCGGAAATGCTGCGGATCACCGCCAGCACCTCGTCGATGGACGCCACCTCCTGCGCCAGTTGGCCAACCGCACTGGCCGCCACGCCGATCTCGCCCGACATGCCTTCGATGTGCGCAATCGAGCGCTGCACCACCTCGCGCGCCTGCAACGCTTCGGTGCGCGCGGTCTGCGAGGCGTGCGCGGCCTGGCCGGCATTCTGCGCGATGTCCTGCACGGTGAGGCCCATCTGGTGCACGGCAGTGGCCACCATCTCGGTCATCTCCTGCTGGCGATGGGAGCGCCCGGCGGTGTCCTCCACCACCGCGCTCACCTGCCCCACGGCGCTGCGCAGGTGCTCGGTGGTGCGCAGCACCTCGCCGATCAGGTCGCGCTGGCTGTCCAGAAAACGGTTGAAACCCCGGGCCAGGTCGCCCAGTTCATCGGCCCGCGACTCGTCCAGGCGCTGGGTCAGGTCGCCACCGCCCTGGGCAATCGCGGTCAGCGCACCGGTCACCCGGCGCAGCGGGCGCACGATGCCGCGCGCCAGCCATACCACCAGCAGCAGCGACAGCAACGCCACCGCCGCGCCGATCAGGCTGGTGAGCCACACGGCCTGGTTCACCTGGGCGTAGATCTGCGCCTCGGGCACCTCGGCCACCAGGGTCCAGTTCAGGTCGCGCAGCGGCAGGCTCAGGGCCAGGTAGGTCTCGCCATCGCGCTCGAAGCGGCTCTGCTGCAGGCCCTCGTGCGGGGTCAACGCACGCTGGGCGGCGCCTTCGCCGATCTGCTCGGCCAACTGGCGCTTGCCGCTGAACTCGGACTGCGGGTGCACCTGGATCAGGCCATCGCCGCGCACCAGGAACACCCGGCCGCGCTCACCGAAACTGAAGTCGTGGATCAGTTGGGACAACTCGGTCATGCGCAGGCCCAGCCCGGCAATGCCCACCAGCTGGCCGGCTTTTTCCACCCGAAAGTCGATGAACAGCGCCAGGTCGCCACTGCTGATGTCCGTGTCGATATTGAGCAGGCGCGGCTTGCCACTGTCGATGAACCCGAAGAACCACGAGTCCTTCGGGTTGTCGCGGCTCAAGGTGCGGTCCAGCCCGCCCTGGTTGTAGTAGTGATTGCTGCGCGTGGCGGCGAACAGCGCGGTGAACGCCTGGTTGTGCACACGCACCGACTCCAGGTACTCGACGAACGCACCGGCCTGTTCGGGGGGCTCCCCCGCTGCCAGCCAGTCGCGCAACAGGGTGTTGTTGGCAATGTCGGCCGCCGCCGTCAGAGGCCGGCCCAACATGCGCTCGATATCGTTGCGCATGGCCTCGATGCTCGCCGGCAGCGCCGTCTCCACCAGGTAGCGCTCGGTCAGTCGATTGACCGCCACGGTGTAGATACCAACCACGATCAGAATGCTCGCCACCAGGGCCGCGCCCATGCTTGCGATCAATTGCCACTGGATACTGCGCCGCCAGAACTGCATGAATTTCCCCTGAGTTAAACCAGCCGTGTACCGCGAACACCAGGCCAATTGTATACAACAGAAAATACAATGCTAGCAGTCAGCCACACTCGGGCCGCTCACTGCCCCCAGGGGTCAGTGAGCCAGCACAGTAAAGAGGGAATGCACGCGAGGGGGAAATCAGCTGTTGCCGATTGTCCGGGCAATGACGTCGACCGTGGCGCTGACTTGCTCTTGATAACGGTCGAGGGCTTCCTGATGTGCCTGTTGCAGTTCGATCTGCTGCGAGCACAGGTTCAGGGCGGCCAGCACCAGCAACTTGTCGCCGATCAGCGACGGGTACTTGCGCTTGGTATCGGCCAGGGAGGCCTTGAGCATCTGCACCGCCTGCGCCAGGGTCTGCTCCTGACCTTCAGGGGCCTTGATCGAATAGTCATTGCCCATTATCGACACGACATTGATCGACTGCGCGGTGGTCTTCATGCGGTAACGGCGCCGCCACCGGCACGTTCAACCAGCGCCTGGATACGCGCGGCGGTTGCACCTTGCTTCTCTTCCTGCTCCATCAGGCTCAGTTGCAGGCTTTCGTTCTCGTCCTTGGCCTGGGCCAGTTCGTCGCTCAGTTGCGCGTTGCGCTCGGCCAGGTCGAGGTTCTTCTGCACCAGGTCGTTGACCAGTTGCTCCAGTTGACTCAGGGATGTTTCCAGCATGATTGCGTTCTCACGGTTTTTCAGGGGGCGCACACGATAAAGAAATCTCACCGCACTCGCCAGGGATATCGGGGCCAGAGCCCCGACCGGGTGCAGATTGACCCGTCGATCGGCAACCGGTTCCAGCGCTTGGTCGGATGCCGGGGTGAAAAAAATGACCGGTGGTTCACATTTAGTTACATGCCCCCTCAAGTCTGCCCTGCTTTGACCGATAGGCAATAAGAGTTGCCCCACGACGCATGGACCGCGCGCATTCCTATTCCCTGCCGGATAAAACCATGTCATTACGTAACATGAACATCGCCCCGCGCGCACTTCTGGGGTTTTCGCTGATCGGCGCCCTGATGCTTGCATTGGGCATCTTTGCCCTCAACCAGATGGGGCAGATACGCAAGGCCGGCGAAGCCATCGAACAGATCAGCGTGCCCAGCATCACCAACCTCGACCAGCTCACCCAACTCACCCTGCGCCTGCGCACGTTGTCCTACCGCCTGCTGCTCAACCGCGAAGCCGCCACCCTGCAGGACACCGTGCAACTGCTGGCCAAGCGCAATGCCCAGATCGACGAAGCGCGCCGGGCCTACGAGCCCCTGATCGAAGGCGACGAGGAACGGGGCGCGTACAACCAGTACGTGCAACTGCTCAACCAGTACCGCCAGCTCGAAAACCGCATGGAAAGCCTGTCGCAGGCCGGTGATGTGGAAGCACTGCGCAGCCTGATCAACCACGACCTGCTCGACAACTCCGAGCAGATCAGCGCAGTTACCGATCGCCTGGTCAAGATCAACACCGATCAGACCCGTCTGACCAACCAGACCGCCGCCACGCAATACGACACGGCCTTCACCCTGGTGATCGTGCTGCTGGTGGCCGCCACCGCACTGACCCTGCTGTGCGCGCTGCTGCTCACCCGCAGCATCGTCAAGCCGATCGACGAAGCGCTGCAGGCGGCCGAGCTGATCGCCGATGGCAACCTGACCAAACCGATCAACACCACCGGTACCGACGAAGCGGCGCGCCTGCTGCACGCCATGGGCAAGATGCAGCACAAGCTGCGCGACACCCTGCAGCAGATTGCCGGCTCCGCCACCCAGCTGGCCTCGGCTGCCGAAGAGCTGAATGCAGTCACCGACGAAAGCGCACGCGGCCTGCAGCAGCAGAACAACGAGATCCAGCAGGCCGCCACTGCCGTCACCGAGATGACCAGCGCGGTGGAAGAAGTGGCACGCAACGCGGTGAGCACATCCGAGGCGTCCAAGCAGGCCACCCGCTCGGCCGGCGACGGTCGCGACCTGGTCATGGAGACCGTCAGCGCCATCGAGCGCATGAGTGCCGACGTGCAAGGTACTGCCGAGCTGATCGGCAACCTGGCCGGCGAGTCGCGTGACATAGGCAAGGTGCTCGATGTGATCCGCGGCCTGGCCGACCAGACCAACCTGCTGGCCCTCAACTGTCTCTTATACACATCTCCGAGCCCACGAGACCG
>OLII01000298.1_pt1 | contig 19539 bp, 14 predicted proteins | sample 1609481 | NCBI WGS metagenome assembly OLII01 (sample SAMN05416859, study PRJEB24817) | seawater metagenome | isolation source: Sea water | place: Canada:Atlantic | collected 2013-11 | reverse complement strand
GGGCTCGGAGATGTGTATAAGAGACAGTCTCAGTACTAACGGATACGATGTAAATACCTTGTTGAATAGCATTAGGAAGCTCGATTTGTATCGATGATCCCGTGCTAAGGGTGCTATCCAGGATCGTTTTTCCTAAAATAGAGTGTACCCTCACTTGTGCTTTTTCGCTGTTCAATCCCGTAACTTTCAACGTTCTATTGGCAGCCATAAATATATGTGCATTGCCAAGTGTTGCATCATCAACGCCCAAGCTAACTTCTGATGAAGTGGTGATGAGATAAAAACGACCAACACCATTTTGATTTGCATCCAAGGTTACCTCATAAGAGCTTCCTGCTTCATCAAGACGTACCCGGGTGTTATTGAGTCGGTCTTCCAAAAAGACCATGAGTCCTTCAGGCAAGTTGTTTGCACTCACAGCAAAGGTCAATGCTTTACCCGATGTTGCTTTTAGTCCAATTGGGATCATCCTATTTTCATAATCTGTATTGGGTAAAGACTGAATTCCCAAATTTCTTTCAGTATCATTTTCTACCACTTGTGTATACAATTGAAATGAATTCTCAATACCGTCAAAAATAGAGCTGTCATACCCGTTATCCCATCCAGTAGTTACGCCGTCTAAATAGACAAGATCAGTACTGCTATTTGCTGTACCATCTGTCATTTGAAGTTGAACTCGTGTTCGATTTGATTGTCCTTTTTGGAAAGTATTTGAGGCATGAGATCTATTTGCTGCTGAGAAAATTGGACTTCCGTTAGTACTTGCCGAAACAAAAAATCCTTGCCCGGGTGCAAGCTCGAAATTGTCTAAAGCATTTTTTATCACATAGCTATCTTGAGCTTGATCCCAAAGCCATATGGTTTCTTCGCTTAATATGCCTGTGTTGTTGGCTGTGAAAGTAGCCGCATTTACAGCAGCTAAAAATGGATTTCCAAGGAGATTGAAGCTATCTCTGGATCCTTGGCTTATTGGAATAATTACATTATTTGTATTTACACTTCCAGATACAGTGAAATCTCCTGGACTCTCTAATTTTATAGCTATTCCAATTCCGTTGGCAACACCGATACTTGAAGAAGATTGTGCATAGATCCACGCAGGACCGTTATTATTCATGTAGTAACCTAGACCTTTATTTCCTCCGGTTCCAGAGGCTAAGTTATTATTGGCTTGAATATCGGTTAGGTTCTCTCCTGACACGGGAACCGACATCAAGTACCAATTGTCTGTGTCTAAGGTTCGTTTGAAATGTACTGTTCCATTAACTTGAGCTTGTGCAATGAAGGAGGCACCTGAATTCATTGTTATGGAATTCACTGTAACCGCACCTGTAGTTGTTGGGTAATTAGATACTGTACTTGGAATTAGCACATCATCTGAACTTTGAGGTATACCGCGGCTCCAGTTGTCTGCAGTTTCCCAGCTGCTGTCTATTGAGCCAGACCAAACATTGGTGTTTACATTCCCAGGAGTACCTCCTTGGATTGCACTTGCCTGCCAGTTGGTGCTTGTAGATGCATTGTCTTCGTTGTACAACATGAGTTCATAAGAAGAACCTCCTCCATCAGTGGAAGAAGCATGACCTTCATTATAAGAAACCACATCAACAACGCCACCGAAGGTGTTTTTAAGCGAAGTAGTTCCCGATGAATTACCTAATTTGTTGGTTACATTTGTGTTAGCAACGTTTGCATTGGTTACAGATAAGTTGTTGTAATCTGGCGTAAATGGATTGTCATTGTTATAAGTTCCATCTCCATTACTACCCACAGCAATGCTGATGTAAGCTCCTGCTTGCATGGCATTCATTCCTGAGGGAAACGTAAATGTGCTAGAACTTCCATAGGTCAATTGCCAGTCTGAGATATCTACATCAGTGGAACCTGCATTGTGTATCTCGATCCATTCATCATCTGTACTTGGTGTGTTGTACATGATTTCAGAAATCACAATTTCTGGTAAATCATCGTCAGTAACTGTAATGGTGTGTTGAGTTGTTCCCAAGTCTGCAGTTCCCGAGGTTACCGCGATATTTAATACAATGGTTTCATCTTCATCATCTGCATCGTCATTGATGTCTATAGAGATGTTTTGTGTACCAGCGCTGGTAAAGTCGATGGAATTCGTATTCAATGCATAATCTCCAGCCTCCGCAGTGCTTGCATTGTCTACAGAAACACTAATGCTAAGGTCCACATCATAATTTACCAAGGTAACAGGAATGGTTGTGTTAAAGGTAGCATCTGTCTCTGTCTCTGTGCTTGTAGGGTTATCAAAGCCTACTATAGGGTTATTCGTGGCTGCGCTCACGATACCGTTGATTATTAAATCATTTCCGCTAAAGTCTCCAATACCTCCACTACCACCGGAGCCCTCAGCATTGTAGAGATATATTCTGTAGGTTACCGCACTCGTAGAGGAAGCTTGAGCAAAAGTAAAAGTAAAGCCTTGTGTACTTGTATTATCGGTTATTTGTTGTGCACTATCTAGGTCAGAAGCGTAGTTATCAAGAGAGTTTCTAATAGCGATGGATCTTGGTCCTGTACCAGATCTTTGAAGCTTTACTTCAATTGATGAAATACTAAACTCATAATTAGCATTCGGAGTAATAGTAAATTCCATATAGTCTTCTCCACTAATTGCCTGTGCAATATCACCAGTTGACCAACTGGTTGCATTAAACCTTGCACCGTTGTTTGATGCGCTCAATCCGCTACCTCTTGTAATAGAGGAGGAACTAATGTTTGGATCGTTTGTGTTAGAAGAGGCAGATGGTTCATTGCCCGAGAGTGAGCTAAATTCGAAAGTTAAAATTTGTCCGAAACTAAAACTAGATAGTAACAAACAGCATAATAAAGTCAAGAGGTATTTGTGTTTCATGAAGTAAGGGTTTGATTAGGTTGTATTTATAATTAGGAAAGCAAACATAAGTAAAAAAATGGGAACTTCAATAATATGCATTTTTCCTTAACAATATGATAATGTAGTGTAGGTTTTGCTTATAATGTCTCATGAAACACTTTGCATGATTTTATTTTTTTTCAAAGAAAAACTGCTATGTTAAGCAGCCAAGCGGATAAGTTGTGTGGGGTGAATATTTGCATCAGGGTGAAATGAGCTCCCACTTGAGGAGTCTGAGAATAGAAGTTAAAAGATTGCCCTAGCACTTTGTGTGCCTTATTTACGGACGTTCTTATTTTTTTGAGGGGATGTATCCTGTTTTCTTTTTGAGGAGGAAGTCAAACAGCACAAAGACGCTTTTTTAAACATTTCAGAGGTTTTATGAGCAACCTAAAAGCCACTTCCGGGATTTGACGGACTCGAAGCCTGTGCGGTTTTTGGGTGTAGTAACAAATAGGTTCCAATAGCAGTGAGCGCTGCATACTTGCCATAACGTCCAATTTTTTTGAGGGCTTCTTTTCGTGTGATACCTTCGGTGATTTTTTTCATGATCTGTTGCTACTTTAGTTTAGAAAAAATTTTTTGTTGAGAGTTCCATGTTCCGTAGTTAAGGAAACAATGTAAATGCCTCGTTGAACATGTTTGGGTACCTTAAATTGCATCGATGACGCACTTTTCAATGCTACGTTGATGATGGTTTTTCCCAATATGGTGTATATCTTTAGCCTTGCTTTTTTACTTTGAAGACCTGTAATTTTGAGTAGGTTGTTTTCTTCTAGAAAGACATGGGCGTGGTTCAAGTTTGTAGCATCTTGTGCTAATGTTTGGGTAATGTCTTCGGTGGAAGTTCTCAAGTAAAAACGACCGATGCCGTTTTGGTCAGCATCCAAAGATGTATGAAAAGCACTCCCTGTATCATCCAATCGAACAATGGTGTTTTTTAGACGGTCCTCTAAAAAGACCATAAGTCTCTTAGGTACGTTTTTTACCTGTACTGTAAACGTCAAATTTTTGTCTGCTGTTGCTGTGAGTCCAATCGGTACCATGCTATTTTCATCGTAAGTAGTGGGTAATGATTGAGTTCCTAGCTTTCTGCCATTCCCATGAGCTGCCATTTGTGTATAGATCGAAAATGTATTTTCAATTCCCTCAAAAATAGAGCTGTCATACCCATTGTCCCACCCAACAGTTGCGCTTTCTAGATACAAGATTTTTGCCATTCTTTTTTCTGTACCATTGTCAATGATTATGCTAATTTCTGCGGTATCAGAAGCTCCTTTTTCAAAGTTATCTGAAGCATGACGCTGCATTGCTTCGGTAATGGAAAAGTTCCCTGCGGTGTTGGCCAACACAAAGAAACCTTGTCCAGGCGAAATCTCAATGTCGTTTGCCAAATTTTTTTGTACATACCGTTCCTGTGTCTGATCCCAAAGCCAAATGGTTTGCTCTTCTAAGAGCGCAACGTTTTCATTCAATAACGCTGCTACAGAAACTGAAGCCAAATAAGGGTTTCCTATCAGATTAAAGCCATTGGTGTTTTTAGTAAGTGGAATATTGACATCAACAGGGTTAAAAGTTCCGGTGAACGTGATGTTTTCAGTTGTACTTTTCTTGATGGCATACCCTTGGCCAGATGGAAAGTTACCAGTTCCAATCGCACCAGATTGGTAGTAAGACCAAGTTGCTGTGCTGTTCTCATATTCAGACAAACCAACATTGCTGCCTGAACCTGTTGCCAAGTCATTCACAACAACAAAAGCATCGATATCTTGCCCAACAACAGGTGCAGCGATGAGCTGCCAATAAGTATCGCTAATTGGATGTGTGCACGCAATGTACCCCATTACCGATCCTCTAACCATCAGAGAAGCACCGGAGGTAGTGTTCAAGCTTCCTAAGATCTCTGCACTGCCATGTATTGTGAGTGTGCTTGTAGCGACTACCGAAAGCGTTGCCTCCTCTTGAATTATTAAATTTCCAACCGCTGCTGCTGTGCCATTGGCAATGATTGGAGCAGTGTCTGTTTTTGGAATGCTTGCAAGCGATGCACTACTTGGAAGTCCGTTGCTCCAGTTTGCTGTGTCATTCCATGAAGAGCTGTGTGCTCCAATCCAAGTGGTTTGATGGATGGTAAAAGCATCATCAGCAAAAGGCAATAAGCTTTCGCCATCACCTGAAGAGGAAAGGGCAGTCCAGTTTACAGCATCTGTGATGGATTCAAGATAGGCACTAAATGTGTTCTTGTCTGATCGGGATGCAACATATGCCGCGCCATCTGGAGAAGCAACAGCATCGATCACCACAATGGTAGCTCCGATTTGCAAGTTTGTGTGACTCAGTGTGATGCCATCTGCATCAAATGGACCCAATTCTGAAGCGTCGTTTCCAATTTGAATCGCAGCAATATAGGTAGTTGGGGCGTTTGCATTGCTACCAGTGTAAGCAATAATACCATCCTTTGAACTAGAAATTCCAAAAGTACCCGCTCGAGTAACGCTACCGATAGAAACACCAAAATTTGGATTCGAATTATTGTCAACATCTGTAAATATCACCACAGTCCCCGCCGTGATCGGTGCAGGACCAGAGACCCAAGTAAGCACTCCTTCGCTTCCCACAAAACCATCTTCTCCTGTAGTTTCATCATCGGTAAAGTAGAGGGTGGTGTTGGGAGCAATGGCAGCCAATACAACAATGGCAAAATCTTTGTCGCCATCTGTATTGAATGCAATAAAAGCCACATCGCCAAGAGATTGACAAAAGCCAAGCTGAACTGTGATGAAAAATAGGAGCAAGCAAATACCGCTCCGTTGTAATGAGTATGTTCTTTTCATAGCAGTGAAAATTTTTCATAAAGTTACTGAAAAAACACATACATGGTATTAACTAACTAGAAACTAGACAGATAGTTTGTTTTTAGTTTTTTCTCCAGAAGAAAGGAGAGAAGAGAATCAATACCGTGAAAAGTTCCAAACGACCAATGAGCATTAAAAAAGAGCAAAACCACTTGGCACCTCCAGATAAATGCGCATAGTTGTCTACTGGACTTACAGAACCAATTGCCGGACCAATATTTCCTAAAGAAGAGGCTGCTGCACCGAGAGCCGACTTAAAGTCGAGTCCGAAAAACGTGAGTATTACAGAAGATACTACGAAAATACACATGTAGATAATGAAGAAAGAAATGATGTTAAAAACAATGGTTTGTTGCACCGTTTTACCATCATAACGCACGGGAATAATTGCATTGGGATGCAAGGCTTTTTTGAATTCCAAGAAACTGCTTTTTAACATTACAATATGGCGTACGATTTTTACACCGCCACTGGTAGATCCCGCAGAGCCTCCCACAAAAAATAACGAAAAGAAAATACCAGTTGCAAAGAAATTCCACATGGTAAAATCGGCACTCACAAAGCCCGTTGTTGTTACCACCGAAATGATTTGAAACAAGGAGTGACGAATGGCACTTTCAACAGGACCATAGACCATAGGATGTGCAATGGATGTTTTTAGATTGGGATCTTGATCAAATAAAATCAAGAGTGCGATTACCACAGTTAAGGATAGCATCCCAAAAAAGTAGTAATTGAATTCTTCGCTCTGGAATACTTTGCGAACTTTTCCCTTGAGCGCAAAATAGGTCAAAACAAAATTGGTTCCTGCAATGAACATGAATATCATAACAATGTATTGCACAAGCGGCATGTGATTGTAATGTGCTAAACTTGCATTTTTTGTGGAGAATCCACCGGTACTCATGGTAGCCATGGCATGATTAATGGCATCAAACCAAGTCATTCCTGCTATTTTTAACAGTAGAAACTCTGTGACGGTTAAAACCACATAAATAAACCAAAGTCGCTTGGCAGTATCTGAAATTCTAGGATGTAATTTATCTGTTGAGGGACCTGGTGCTTCGGCCATAAACAACTGCATGCCTCCAATACCGAGCAAAGGTAAAATGGCAATGGTCAATACAATAATTCCCATACCTCCAATCCAATGGGTGGCACTTCTCCAAAACAAAATACCTCTTGGCATGCTTTCGATATCAGTGAGAATGGAAGAACCCGTTGTGGAATACCCGGAGAGTGTTTCGAAAAAAGCATTGGTAATGCTAGGTATGGCACCGCTCAATAAATAGGGCAGCATACCAGTAATAGAGAGGGTGAGCCATCCTAAGGTAACAATCAAATATCCTTCTTTCTTTTGAATGTTTGTGGTGGTTGGTTTGTTAAAGAAATACAAGAGCAATCCTATAGAGACAGTAATGATTCCTGAATTGAGAATGCCATAGGTAGCATCCTCTTGATAGTACAAGCTAAAAGGGAGGGTCAAAAACATGAAAATACCGTTCAAAATGGCTGTCAAGCCTAAAAAACGATAGATAATTTTATAGTTCAACGCGCTCATACTTATGATTTGAACAATTCTTCTACCTGAGAAATGGCCTCGGGTAGGCAAAATACAATGGCGCGATCTCCCGCTTGTATCTGAAAATCACCAAATGACATCATGGCTTTTCCATCTCTTATAATACCGCCAAAAACGGCCTCTCGAGGAAATTTTAACTGGCTAATAGGCTTTTTCGTGACTCTTGAATTCTCTTGTACATTGAATTCAAATACCTCCGCATCGATGTTGTGGAGATTGGCCAATGCCAAAATATCTCCTTTTCGAATATGCTTAAAAATACTACTCGCTGCCAATAGCTTTTTGTTGATCAAGGTATCAATACCAATGGTTTGTGAAATATTGATATAATCCATATTTTCTACCAATGCAATGGTCTTTTTAACCCCTTTTGATTTTGCAACCAAGCATGACATGATGTTGGTTTCAGAGTCACCCGTAACCGAAATAAAGGCATCCATTTCTCTGATGTGCTCTTCTTCAAGCAATTCAATATCGCGTCCATCTCCATTAATTACAAGTGTGTTGGGGAGTTTGTCTGCAATGTCTAAGGCCTTTTCTCTTTTCTTTTCTATTAATTTTACCTTGAAATTTTCTTTGCAAAGATTTCGGGCTGTTTTAAATCCAATACTACTTCCGCCTAAAATCATGACATTTTTGATGTGCACTTGTTCTTGCCCAATAATGGGATAAAGCGCATGGATTGATTTCTTCGGAACAGAAAAGTAAACTTGATCTTTTAAGTGGTATACGGTATCTCCTCTCGGTATAATGGTCTGACTAACGCCCTCTCTTTTGATGGCAATGGTGATAAAGTCTACCATTGAAAATTTATCTTTGGCTTCTTTCACGGTTAAGTCTACAATAGGAGATTTGTAGCCCAAAGCGGTACCCATTACATTGAAGAGTCCTTTTTCAAACTCAACCGTATCGTTGAATGAAGACTGATTCAACAACATCTGAATTTCATTTGCCGCCAACTCTTCAGGTGAAATCATGAAATCAACACCAAATTTTTTAAAATCAATCACCGTGGTGTTTAAAAATTCTGTATTGTCAATTCTAGCAATGGTTTTTTTCACTCCAAGTGCTTTTCCAATGACTGAGATGGTGAAGTTGGAGTTTTGAGACTCTGTCACAGCTAATAACAAATCTGCAGACTCAATACCAATCTCTTTTAACAATTCAATAGAGGTGGCATCGCCTTTTTTTGTGAACACATCTAAATGATTGTTGATGTAATTTAGTTTGTCGCCATCAAAATCTATGATATAGGTATCTTGAGATTCGTACGATAACAATTTTGCTAAATGAAAACCTACGTCACCGGCTCCAGCTATAATAATTTTCATAATGTATACTAAATGTAAATAACAAAGGTATTGTTCTTTAACTGCTTCTGCAAAAAAAAGCGTTCTTTATGAAAAGGAATCATCTGTGAAATAGTTTTATCTTCGTAGTAAAAAAAGAAAGCTATGAAAAAATTAACCATAAAACACTGGTCCATAGATGATAGGCCTCGTGAAAAACTCATGCTCAAAGGAATGGCTGCCTTGTCAGATGCAGAATTGATAGCCATTTTAATAGGTGGTGGTTCTGCAAAAGAGAGTGCTGTTGACCTCAGTAAACGCATGTTGCACAGTGTTCATAACAGCATCAATGAATTGGCGAACTTGTCTCTAAAGCAATTGATGTGTTTTAATGGAATTGGAGTTGCACGAGCCATGAGCATCATCACTGCATTGGAATTGGGAAAACGCCGACATTTTGAGCAGTTAGAAGAAAAGCCAGTGGTCAAGAGCAGTCGGACAGTTTTTCAGCTGATGCAACCCATTATTGGTGACCTAAGTCATGAAGAATTTTGGGTTTTATATTTGAACAATTCAAACAAAATTATGCTCAAAAAACAATTGAGTAAGGGAGGTATCACCGGTACGATGGTAGATATAAGACTGGTCTTTAAAACAGCCATTGAGCTGACTGCGGTAGGGATTATTGTGTGTCACAACCATCCCTCTGCTCAGCTCACACCAAGTGGTGCAGATATATTGCTAACAGAACGAATCATAGAAGCAGGAAAAACATTGGATATTAAATTACTTGATCATGTAATTATCACCCAAAATGAGTACTTTAGCTTTGCAGATAACACATTACTGTAAGCACAATTTTGATACTTGTATATACACATAAAATTACACCAAGACTGGAGTATGTTTTCAAACATATTTTTACCAGAACCTTACTGATTCCTGTTAGCTTTACAACAACTATTGAGGAATTTATTGCGCACAACGGGTTAAAAATGACCTATACCAAAGCCCCATTAGGAAAAGAGTTTTTCATACGAAGTAATGATTTGCTCTTTGAACAAGGAGTCAATGATTTAGACCTGCAAGTCTTTACCTACCAAGAGGTGCCTTGTTTCTTTAATGCAGGGGCAAAGTCTGTGCTTCCATTTGATATTTTTGCTGCAAGTTTTTTCCTGTTGAGCAGGTATGAAGAGTATTTACCACATGTACGAGATGTGCACGAACGATTTACTGCAGCACAGAGTATTGCAATGAAACATGGGTTTTTAGAAAAACCAGTGGTTGATGTTTGGGCGTTTCAGTTGTTGACGAAATTGAAAGAAAAGTTTCCCGACTATGCCTATGAAACTAGAAGCTACTCCCATATCACTACCATTGATGTAGACAATGCCTATGCCTATAAGTACAAAAGTTTAATGCGCACTTTTGGCGGTTTTGTCAAGGATTTTTTTCGCTTGAATTTAGGTGCTTTTTGGGATCGATTTCTGGTACTCATCAATATAAGAAGTGATCCGTACAATACTTTTGATACGTTGCTAGCACTGCAAAAAAAATACAATTTGACCACAATTTTCTTTTTTTTAGTTGCTGATTACACCACCTTTGATACCAATGTTTCAGCTGCAAAAAATAAGTTTAGGTTGCTGATTAAGGGAATTGGAGATTATGCGAAAATAGGAATGCACCCTTCTTATTTTTCAATGACTGATGAGCAGTTATTAAAGAAAGAAAAAGAACGGTTAGAGGCTATTACCAATACGCCAATGTTTCTATCAAGACAACATTATTTGAGGTTTAGTTTGCCAGAAACCTATCAGAAATTAATCGATTTAGAAATAAAAGAAGATTATTCTATGGGGTATGCAAGTCATGTAGGTTTCAGAGCAGGTACCTGCACACCATTTTATTTTTATGATTTAGACTTTGAAATTCAGACTCCTTTAAAGATAATACCTTTCGCTTTAATGGATACCACATTGAATGATTATATGCAGCTCACACCAAGACAGTCTTTAGGGAAAATTAGGGAGCTTAAAAATGAAGTAAAAGCCGTCAATGGTAGCTTTGTAACCCTGTTTCACAATGAAAGTATTAGTAATTATTTAAGGTGGAAAGGTTGGAGTAAAGTCTATGAGGCAATGTTGAAAATTGCAGCAGACTAAGTGATGATTTAAGACTTAGCAGAGAAATCCTTGGGATCCATCAAATCAAACCTCCTGTGTTGTCAATGTTATACCCGAATAATCAGAGGTGTTTTCTCTTAAGGAACTGTGTCCTATATTTTTGAATGAGTGATGCAACGCATGCAGGTACTTCAAAAATTTTCGATTTTGAAGAGGAGCAAGTGTAGGAATTACTTCGTTTATTTTGCATTTTGATGAGGAAGCAACACTATTTTTTTTCTAAAAGATTTGGCTTATAAAGTCTCCAGAATAGCAGCGCACAGGCAAGCCCAGTAATCCACATCAAAGCGGCGGAGGTAATTGCTGCTCCTGTAAGTCCATAATTCGGAATCAGTACATAATTGCTTAGGATATTGATCAACAATGCAGCGCTGCAAATGTAAAAGTTCACATGTGCTTTTCCAATGGAAGACAAAAGATTTCCAAAAAGTCCTCGCAAAATTAAAATCCCACAAACTCCAAAAGTTATGATTAAAAAAGAGGTTTCGAATTGTATGAAGTCAGGATCAAAGAGCCCAAGAATAAACGATGCACTGCTGTAAAAGAAGAAACAGATTGCAACACTAATAAGCGTGAACAGCAATAGATAACTTTTGATGTACTGATAGATGTAAGTTTTGTGATGAATGTTTTCTGTAAAAGCTACAAAATCAGCATTTATAAAAGCACGAGGTAAAAACAATAAACTCAAAGGGATGAGTGAAATATACTTGTAATTTGTGACCATTTCAGCATCTTTTAAAAGGTATCCTATCAATAAAATATCAATCACAAAGAGCAATTGAGCCACTACGTTAGACAGGCTTGCGAAAATACCATATGACCAAAATGAAAGATCTACAATTTTGGGTCGCTTGTAGTTTTTAAAGCAGGGCTGTAGCTTTTTTACATAGACCAATACAGCGAATATGGGGGTTAATACGAGTGCAACAGCATAGCCTTTTTCTTGAAATAAGTAACTTAAAACCAAAGTATTTACGGTAAGTATCGCTGCAAAAACAAGGTCCGTCATTGCAAAAGTGCCATTCTTGTGTTGCAGGCGAAGTTGAATTTTAAGCAACTCGAATGCATACATGCTAGGCAAACTCAAAGACAAAAAGAGCACATAGTATCTTGTGTAATCGAACTGGAAATTGGTGCATAAAGCAATGCCGCCAAGCACTGCTATTAGAATACATGAAGCGAAAATCCCTTTGAAAAAGGCATACCTAAATAGGTTGTTTTTCTCGTTTTGAGTTTTGAGTAAAGCACCAAATCGAAGCAAGCTTTGATGCAATCCAAAACCACCAAAAGGAATGATAAATAGGATGATGTTGTAGGCAAACAATACCGTACCAAGTTCTCTGTTTGGAACCAGTTGCAGTGCAATCCAAGAAGCTATAAACGACAATCCACGGGCAATGATAGTACTAGCAAGAATGCGAGATCCAGCACGGCCAATAAAATTTTGCAGGTATGTTTTTAAAAGTTTCAAGATGGGTTGTGTAAGATATTTTGGTACAGGTTAGAAAATTGTTCGGCAATTACAGTCGTACCATAGCGCTTCTTGATATACAAATTCATGGCATCTGAATCTACTGTAATAGCGCTACTTTTAACGCGCTTTATGGCATCCACTAAGGCGCTTTCATCTCCTATTGCAACGCTTGTTACCTGCGCTTCTTTGGAGAGTTCATCTACAATTCCTGTTGGGGTAGCAATGACTAAAGTACCACTGGCAATGGCCTCTGTTATGGTGATTCCAAATGTTTCGTAATTGCTAAATGAAACACAAACATGTGCTTGTTGTAAATGTTGTGCAAGTATTTCTTGCGTGCAATGATCAATAGATTCAATCGTAGCGCACTTGAAGGCAAGTTTTTCAATCAAATCAGCATAATTTTCTAAATTTCCTCCAATAAATTTCCATCGAAAAGTTCCCATCTCGTTTTCAAGCTTTTTAGCTGCCCTTAGCATGCCAGAGATGTTTTTTTGTTGATCGTTGAAACCAGATATATGAATGATAGTGAATGCTTGGTCTTTGTTGCTTTTGTTCAAGAAAATTTCAGTGTCAACAACATTTCCAACAGGAGCATAGCTGCCTGAAAGTCCGAATGCCTTCATGCCGTTCATTAATTCGATACTCACCGGACATGCATAAGCGGCTTTGCTCACCACTCTTTTTGCGATGATTTTATGCCACCATGAAATTTGATGTTGCTTGGATTGTAAATAGCCTGTCCAATGCTCGGAAATCAGATAGGGTTTCCTTTGGATGGTTTTGAGAAATAAGGCAAAGAGTCCGAAAGGGAAAATAACATGGAGGTGTACAAGATCAAAATGTCCAACGGATTTCAGCAAACGCATAAAGATACGAACGTAGCGAATCCACTTTAAAATAGGGTTAGCGGTAGGGGCAAGGTATCCAATATGCGTGCGTACATTGCCTTTTGTTTCTATGACTATTTTGGATTTGGTACTTTCTTTATGGGTAATCATATGAAGCACAGAAATCTGATGAACTGTTCCAATTGCTTCTGCATGTCGCTGAATGAAGTCTCCATTTGTTGGAAGTACCTCAGAGGGGTACCAGCTGCAGAGAAAAAGGATGTGTGATTTTTTTGTCAAAAATGAGAATCTTTAAATACAAATATAAAGACTTCAAATAGTTTTTATGTTTGGATTATATGTATATTTTTATAGGATGGAAATTAAGCATTTATTTTTTGATTTAGATCATACATTATGGGATTTTGAAAAGAACTCAAACCTCACCTTTGAACAGCTATTTAAAAGTCACAAGATTGCCATAAACTTAGAAGATTTTCTTGCCGTGTATGCACCCATTAATTTTGCATATTGGAAGCAGTATAGAGAAGAGCGGGTGAGTAAAGAAGCCCTTCGTTACGGGAGGTTAAAAGATACATTTGATGCATTAAATTTTGTAATATCGGATGCGCTAATTCATCAGCTTGCCATTGATTATATTGCTGTGTTGCCAGACTATAATCATTTGTTTGAGGGTGTTTTTGAGTTGTTGGATTACCTAGCTCCAAACTATACAATGCATATCATTACCAATGGATTTGAAGAAATTCAGTTGCTTAAATTAGAACGATCGGGAATTCGGAAGTATTTCGACCAAATCATTACTTCAGAATCTGTAGGAGTTAAAAAACCAAATCCAAAAGTTTTTGAGCATGCTTTGAGTCAGGCCCAGACCACAGCAGCAGAGAGTATCATGATTGGTGATAGTCTTGAGGCTGATGTTATGGGAGCTCTACATTGTGGAATTCGTAGCATTCACTTTGATGTGACAGGTGCTAATTTTGAAAAAAAGGACTATCATGTAGTTCATGACTTGCTTGAAATAAAACAATATCTTTAAACTTAATTCGTTTTATACATGGTTACACGTTAATGAGATGCGATTGAAAATCATCCCTTGGTATATTAGTTGTATTGTATTGTTGTCTTCCTGTTCAGAACGGTTGGATTTTAGTCAGATAGAAGATTTTTCATTGACGCCTGTTGTGGAATCCTCACTCGTTTTTTTTACCTTAAATCAACTCTCCTTTTTTGATGATGTTCAGACATTGGAAGAGCAGTCTGTGGTGAATGATGTTACGAATTTTTCCTTTTTGCAGAATGAATGGGTACAAGAGAACTTGGTACAAGTAGATTTCGACATTCGTGTAAACAATCAATTTGATCGCGCTTTTGATGTGGTATTCGTTTTTTTGGATGTCAATAATGTACAGACTTATAAGATTCAGCCTAGTCGTATTGGCAAAAACGAGCAAGATTTTAGTCATACAGAGCGCATTGATGTCCTTGAAAATGAACAATTTTTAAGAGCTACAAAAGTTCAGGTGATTATCCAACTATTGCCCAGTACAGACGGTACTTCACTGGATCCACTAGTAGCGCAAACTATTGAATTCAAATCTGCAGGAATCTTTTATTTTAACTGATGCGCCGGTCCTCGATAAAAATATTTTTATTTTTTGTGGTATTGTTTCATGGCTTCTTGTCTGCGCAAAATAGACCACTTTTATATGGATTTGGAGAAACTCCAAATAGCCTGCTTTTAAATCCTGGAGCAGTAGTGAACTCCAAATACCATATTGGCATTCCCGTGCTTTCCAATATTTCTGCGCATGCAGGGATTACTGGAGCTACATTGGTAGATCTCTTTAAAGACGATGGCATTCCATTCAACACAAAATTTGAACGCGTATCGAATCAGTGGTCAAATAGCAGTTTTTTAAGTATACATGCCCAAACAACATTGTTAGATGGAGGCTATCGTTTGAGTCCTAAAGCCTACCTTAGTTTTGGAATGTATCAAGAAATCGATGCGGTTGTTTATTATCCGAAAAATATGATGGAGTTGCTCTATTATGGAAATGAACCCTTTCTAAACAAGAGCATTTATTTTTCTGAACTGAAGTTTAGGGGAGAGGTCTTGGGGGTGTTGCATGCAGGTCTCTCCTACAAGCGAACGGAAAAATTACATGTTGGAGGTAGGTTGAAGTTGTATTCTGGAGCGTTGCATGTCGCCTCCAACAACAATTCAGGAACTTTTAACACAGAGCTAGGAGATGAGAATTTGTACAGACATGTTTTGAGAGATGTGGGCATTGCTGTCAATTCTTCGGGCTTTTACAAGGCAGCAGATACGATAGATGTTCAGCTCAAAGATGTGCTGGGTAATACAGTATTGAGTAAAAATATAGGCGTTGGTATAGACATCGGTTTTACCTATCAACATACCCCACAGATAAAATTTTCAGGGAGCATCTTAGATATTGGTTTTGTAAGCTATTCAAAAAACACAAAAAATTTAGTGATTTCTGGTGCGTACCAATTTGAGGGTGTTGAGCCGCGTTATGATGAAAATAATATAGATTATTTGGCTGAATTAGATCGTGATTTTAGAGCGAATGTACCGAGAGGAACCAATACAAATTCGTACATCGCTTGGCGCCCTTTTAAATTCAATGCGGCAGTGGCCTATAGTTTTGGTGAAAATAATAATTTTAGAGCATGCACTGAAACTCCCAATGAGGGCACTTATAGCAGCGCAATAGGTTTGCACCTCTTTGCAGTGACCAGACCGTTAAGAACACAGTTAGCTACAAGTGTATTTGTAGAGAGACGCATAGGACAGCATTTGCAGGTAAAGATGAGTTATACTGCAGATGATTTTTCTACATCGAATATAGGGATGGGACTTGTAATGAAGTTTGGAGGGGTACAAATGTATGGGATGTTTGGAAATGTGCTAAAATTTTCCGAACTAGCAGGTGCGCAAACTGCGGCTCTAGATTTTGGAGTAAATTTAATTTTTGATTGATATGAATAAACTACTGTTCCTTGTTTTCTTTTCTTTAAGTATGCACATCAGCGCTCAAGATAAGATATCCTCTTATGAATATGCCATTGTAGCAGATCGTTTTGAATTTTTAAAACAGACAGATCAGCATAAAACGAGCTCGCTCACGAAGTTTTTGTTGGATAAAATAGGTCTGAAAACCTTTTTCGCCTCCGATCCACAGGCCATTTCTTTGATGAAAGATCGTTGTCAGTTTCTTTTTGTGGATGCTCAGTCTGATTCTGGCTTTTTTGTGACTAAACTAAAGTTAGTATTCAAGGATTGCACAGGCCGTGTTGTGTATACAACTGTAGAAGGACAAAGTAGAAAGAAAGCCTACGGGAAGGCATACCATGAAGCAATTCGAAACGCTTTGAAAGATCCTGTGATCCAAGCATATCAATTTATTGAACAAAAGAATGAGCCGAGCAAAGATGTGAAAACTGTGGTTATGGCGAAGCCAAGCGCCCTGCCAGTTTCCAATTCAATGCCTGATCAAAAGACCAACACAACGGTGCAAGAGGTATCACCCAAAACAGCACCAATGGATGAGAATCTTCTTTATGCCCAGACAATTACCAATGGATTTCAATTGGTGAATAAGATGCCAAAATTGGTCTTTACAATCCTACAGACCAGCACCCCTAACTTGTATGTCATTCAAGATTACAATGGAATCTTGTATTTAAAAGGGACTGTTTGGGTAGCTGAATACTACAAAGATGGCGAGCGGATGGAGCAAGAACTACAGATAAAGTTTTAATACTTGTATTTGTCTTTCCAAAGATTTTTTAGATAGTCTCGAAATGCATGTTCACGTGCGTTATTTCCTGGCTCATAGAATTTAGTATTGCTCAGTGCGTCGGGTAAATATTCTTGAGCGGAGAAGTTATTTGCATGGGCATGTGAATAGCTGTAGCCTTTGCCATAATTCAAGTCTTTCATGAGTTGGGTTGGCGCATTTCTAAGATGAAGAGGTATGGGTAAATCTCCGGTTTGTCTTACTACTTTTTGTGCCTTACCAATGGCCTCATAAGAAGCATTGCTCTTCGGAGAATTGGCAAGGTAAATGGCACATTGGCTCAAGATAATTCTCGATTCGGGGTGTCCAATAACAGCAACAGCCTGAAAGGTGCTCGTTGCTAAAATGAGTGCGTTTGGATTGGCATTTCCAATATCTTCAGAGGCCGCAATAACAAGTCGTCTTGCTATAAATTTTACATCTTCTCCTCCTTCCAGCATTCTGGCTAACCAATAAACTGCTCCGTTGGGGTCACTCCCGCGAATCGATTTAATGAAGGCAGAAATAATATCGTAGTGCTGTTCTCCTGTTTTGTCGTAACGAACTGTGTTTTTTTGTATGTTTTTCAGGACGAAATCGTTGGTAATGCTCACAGGGTCTTCTGCGGCATTGACTACCAATTCAAATACATTTAATAGTTTTCGGGCATCGCCTCCAGAGATGCTTAACAGCGCATCTGTTTCTAGCAGTTGAATGGAACGTGAAGCAATGATGCTGTCTTTCTCAATAGCTCTGTGCAACAGCGCTACAAGGTCTCCTTTGTCAAAAGCATTTAAAATATACACTTGACAACGAGAGAGTAGGGCAGGAATGACTTCAAAACTTGGGTTCTCTGTAGTGGCGCCAATTAAGGTAATCCATCCCTTTTCTACGGCTCCCAATAGCGAGTCTTGCTGTGACTTGCTAAAGCGGTGTATTTCATCTATAAATAATAACGGGTTTTTTACAGAGAAGAGTCCGCCACTATTTTTTGCTTTTTCAATCACTTCGCGCACCTCTTTTACTCCAGAGTTGATGGCACTTAGCGTGTAGAAAGGACGTTCTGAGGTTTTGGCAATGATTTGAGCCAATGTGGTTTTGCCAATACCCGGTGGTCCCCATAGAATTAAGGATGGAATCATTCCTTTTTTGATGTGATTGGTCAAGATTCCTTTTGGGCCAACCAAATGTTGCTGACTGATGTAATCGTTTAGATTTTGTGGACGTATGCGTTCTGCTAGTGGCTGATTCATGGGGTAAAAATAGCAAAGATTTATGACAGCTGTTCATGAAATTGGTATTGGCTGAATTTTTGTTATGTTTGAGGATATGAAAACAACAACACTTCCGCCATTCTCAATAAAAATGCTAAGAATACCCATCGCATTTATTTTGGGCATCTGGTTTATATATTGGGTTGAAATTCGTTTTGGGCTGAATTTTACGAAATACGGCGTGTTACCAAGAAATTTTTCCGGGTTAAAAGGGGTTGTATTTGCTCCTTTTATACATAGTGGGCCCAATCATCTTTTTAACAATTCGGTTCCTTTAGGGGTTTTGTTAACGGCATTGGTTTATTTTTATCGTGATGTCTATCTACGTATTCTAATTGTTGGAGGTGTTTGCACAGGTCTCGTGACATGGATGATTGCCAGAGAAGCTTATCATATAGGAGCGAGTGGTTTGGTGTATCTACTTTTTAGCTTTGTATTTTTTAGTGGCGTTTTGAAAAAGCAATACCAATTGGTAGCGGTTTCCCTGATTGTTATTTTCTTATACGGCAGCATGATTTGGTATGTGTTTCCAATCAAAGAAGGTGTTTCTTGGGAAGGACACTTGGCTGGTTTCACAGTGGGGTTGTTTTTTGCTGTTTTTTACAGAAAAAAAGGCATTGTAAAAGAAGCATTTGAGTTTACACAAACAGATTTTGACCTGCTGTTTGATGCAGAAGGGAATTTTAATCCTCCACAGCGTGAGGAGGATGAAGAAGCTATGGATTTAGAGACGCCACAATCTACTGAGGAAAGTAGCACTTAGTTCGGGTTGCTGCGTTGTCTGATGGTTTCATATAAAAATGCCCCACAGGCTACAGATACATTGAGTGATTCAATGTCTCCTAAAAGTGGCAACTTGGCTTTGTGATCTACCATTTTTAACACAGACGGATTGACACCTCTGTGCTCTGATCCCATGATGATTGCAAGGGGTTGTTTACAGTCAATGGCATACAAATGGTTGTCAGTTTTCTCCGTAGCTGCTACTGTTTTGATGTCTGCTGCTTGGAGTATGTACAACGCATCTTTGATGTGATCTACTTTGCAAATAGGAACTTTAAAGGCTGCGCCAGCAGAGGTTTTAATAGTTTCTGCATTGACAGGAGCACTTCCGTTTTTTTGAACAATGATGCCATGCACCCCGGTACATTCTGCAGTACGTATAATGGCTCCAAAGTTACGTACATCAGACAATTGATCTAAGACTAGGAATAATGGAACTTCTTCGGTAGCCAATGTTTTTTCAACGAGTGTATCCAAGTCCTGTCTCTTATACACATCTGACGCTGCCGACGATCTACTCTGTGTAGA
>OLII01000296.1_pt1 | contig 19706 bp, 20 predicted proteins | sample 1609481 | NCBI WGS metagenome assembly OLII01 (sample SAMN05416859, study PRJEB24817) | seawater metagenome | isolation source: Sea water | place: Canada:Atlantic | collected 2013-11 | reverse complement strand
ATCTACACAGAGTAGATCGTCGGCAGCGTCAGATGTGTATAAGAGACAGATAGACGGCAAGTCTGTCTTTTTTCATGAAGATATGGTTGACCTGCAAAATAAAACTGGATATATATTTAAACATAAAAACCAATCACAAATATGAGCTGGATTAGACATGACTTCGAAAGAAGTATGAAGAAACATTTAAACGAAGATAAAGAAGTAACTCTAAAGGTAGATAATACTGGATATGTTCGTATGCTCAATTGGTTTAGAAAGAATACTGATTTACTAGAGCCACACAATACTGGAACTGTATCTCCAGATTCTGGTGTTAAGCATGGTGATAAAACTGCAGCTCTTAAGAAGGCTGGATTAGACACTTCATTTCCTTATGGTTACTGTTACCCTATTTCACAATTTGTATTTTATACAGAGGGTGGATATAAAGGTGATTATGATTTAAAACTAATTAAGTCATCAGAATTAAAATTTAACTTTAAAGGTAAGCGTGGACAAACTACTCATTGGTTCTGTCAACATAAAACTTCAGGTAGAATTATTGATTTAACTATTGAGCAATTTGATAGAATAGACGATATTGATATTGAAGAGAAATTCCCATTAGCTGCTAGAGCTAACTTAGGTTTTCCTTATTACAGAACTAAAGGTTCTGGTAAAGTTGAATTCGGACATACTCCTCCTTGTTTACAAACTCTTAAGTTATATGACAGATACAGAGAAGATGTTGAAAAGATTCCTGGTTTAGAAAAGTATTGGTCAGCATGTAATTATGCTACCGAGAGAAGAAAGGGAGATGAGAATAAACCTCTTACAGAAATGTACGACTCTAGTGAGTTACATTCTCTAGATGAGATCGTAAGAAAATACTGGTCTTAATTACTTTCCGCTAGCAGATCTACTAGTACATCTATAACACAAAACTCTTGTTACCTCTTCTGGTACATTAACAACTTCTGTGCATGGTCCTTCAATTGGTGCATACTTAGCATATTTAGAAGTTTCTAAATCACTGTTCTGACATTTTAGATTTTTATATTGACCTGCAGTTCTTCTTTTACTTAGCTTTGACTTCTTCATCTTGTTCTTGTTTGATTGGATTAGTAACATCTAATTGTGCTGCCAACTTCATTAGCTCGTCATACGCAAATTGTTTATTGTCATCATTACCCATTTCAATAAACTTAATTAAAGAGGCCATGTGAGCTACCCATGTCCATTTCATCTCTATTGTACTAGTTGTTTCTTTATTTTCTTTTGCCATTATATTGTTTTTATATACTTCCTTCTGTTCTTAATATACAATTGCCCTACTGGAACTTCTAATAACTCTCTGCCTAATAGATCATACATCTTATTATCATTTAATTGATCTAATATCAACTCTTCTATTCCAACTGTATTGCTATCATATATTGATACCCAATCATTTCCGTTATGGAATATAGAATCACATGTATAACAGTATTCTATAATCTGATTAAATCCTGCTACGTAATAGAATTCTGTAGAGATACAAACCTTTACAGTATCAGACATATTAACATACGGGAAATAACCTGTCATACCTGTACCTGAATAACAGATTTGATTATCACATACTGACCATTGAACCGCTACTGAGTCTACCGGAGACATCATTGCATTTGTAGTATCTAATGTTATTGATAATCCTGTTACTGGATATTGTGTCCAACCAAGTGAATCACATGTTACTAATTGATTTTGTGCTTGTGTTTGTAGTCCAAGCGAAACCATGACCAACATTAAAATCTTCTTCATCTTCGTTTTTTATTTATTATTAATTTCGTCAATCTTTTCCGGCGTTAAAGCCTTTAAGAATTCTATGTACAACTCGATACAAGTTTCAACATCGTCCTTGTGTGCCATTTCCACAGTGGAATGCATATACTTAAGTGGCATGCCTAAAATTGCGGTAGGAGTATTCTCTAGAAAGAATGCAACTGTATCATTTCCATAACTACCGACATGATGTTGTAGTGGAATTTCTTTATCTGCCGCTACTTCTTTTAGCATATTTAGAATACCTCTATGATTTTGACTAGCATATTCTAGTGAAGGCCCTTTACCACCTACAACTGGACCGTGTTTTGCTTCATCCATTTTTGGAGTTGCAGTATTATGACAAACATCAGTTACCAAGGCTAGATCTGCTTGTAATTCTTTAGCTATTTTCTTCGCGCCAAATAAACCAACCTCTTCTTGTACTGAATTTACTACATATAAGTCATAGGGTAAGCCAATTGAGCGGTCATGGATACGTCTTACTACTTCGGCAATAATATATCCTCCAATTTTGTTATCTAAAGCTTTACCTACATAGTAATCACCCATCTCTTGTAGAATATCATCAAATGTAATTAGACATCCAATCTCAACTCCAGCTTCATTTACCGCTTCCAAGCTATCAAATCCGCAATCCACCCACAATTCATGATCGGCATAGCCTAAATCCTTTCTCTTAGCTCTAGTATGAATTGCCGGCCAACCGAAAACTCCTGGTACTTTCCTACCATCATGTGTATGGACTAGAACAGTCTTACTTGGAGCAATCATATTGTCACTGCCACCGTGTTTTCTAACTCTAACCATTCCATCTTTCTCAATATTAGTAATAATCCAAGCAATTTCATCACAATGAGCTTCAATTACTACTTTATTAGCGTGTTTTCTAGTTCCAGTACTACCTGGAATCAAACCATAGCAAGTACCATAGGCATCTTGCTTAGTTTCACTACAGAAATCTGTAATATAGTCTTGCCAAACGTCTTGGCCCTCTCCCTCTTGCGCTACTGGAGCGTACGAATTCAAATACTTGTATAAAAATTGTTCTTTATTCATTTTGTTTTTAAATATTTTACTAAATAACTAGCTGTTTTGTAGTTGGTCGCTAGTGGTATGTTATGGACATCACATAATCTCATCAACATACTAATATCTACATCATGTGGATGTTTGTCTAGCGGATCTCTAAAGAATATAACTAGATCTATTTTAGCGTCAACTACCATTGCGGCAATCTGCGCGTCACCACCTAGTGGTCCACTCAATACAGTTTCTAAATTCTTAACTCCTGCATGTTTGACATGTTTACCAGTAGTTCCTGTAGTAACAATCATCACATCTTCTCTATTAAAGAATGGTAATCGCTTAGAAACAAAAGCTACCATATCTGCTTTTTTATTGTCGTGTGCTATTAAAGCTATATTCATTTATTCAAATTTTAATCCATTCTCAAACATAATCTCACGAAGCTGGTCTCTACACTTCTCAAATGTTTCGTATTTGTCCTTACTGTATTCATCGTCAGACATATACTTATACTGTGCTCGTAACCATTGGTCCATTTCCCAAAGGACTACGTGTGCTTTAGCACCATCGACTGCTAAATCAAAGTCAGATTGGTCTTCCGGAAGATTAAACTCTAAGATTGCTTTCATCTCTCTTTGGTGTTAACTATATTCTGGGAAGTCTACACCATGACCCCTATGGACAAATGTTTCTTTCACTTCTTCTTCTAATTCTACCATCACATCAATCTCTTCATCAGCCATAATACCGATTAGTTGTCGACAATCAAAATGCTGATACCTTAAGTAGTCGTCATCCGCGTCTATAGTATTTGACTCAACCATCTGCTCTAGAGCTGATTGATAATGATTAAGTGCATGGATAATAACATCCTTCTGCCCTCTTGGTAAATTAATTTTTAATTTCATCGTTATGTTTTTTATTATAGAAGTCTTGGTATTCTTTTAGATACCCTAATGCTAATTCGTTTTTAACCTTGTAAACATCCATGTCGCTAATTCCTTCACCATCTCCAAATTCACCCCAACCAAATTCGTTTAGAGCTACACATACTGCATCATGGAATTCATTTCCTACTACTTCATCTAATCTATCAGCAATCGCGCTGACTTGTTCCCTAGTTAAATTAATTGCTGGCATTCTTTCCTTTCTTAAAGTTAATGTATTCAAATGAATTTGGATTTGTAATCACTTTACCATCCGGTAGAACCTGAGCCTCTAGAATGCTATCATCCAGGTCGAAGCATTTTTCTATAAATGCTTGAGGGTACTTCACTTTATCATAGTCTCTCCATTTCCCGTTAACAAATGTAATCCTAACTTCGTCTCCGCCTGGTTTGTGGCTGAGTGGATTTGTGCGATGATTATCTCCTACTTTCATGTTAGTTCTATTTAGTTGTTATAGCCTCAAACTCTCAATAGTTTCATCTGGGAAATTTTATGTTCAGTTAAGTTCCCCGCCAGAATTTCGCGCTACACCAAGGGAAATTTTACCACCAACTCTACCACCACCATAGGGACCATGGCCAGACTGTTCGCAGGGGACTTGCCGTCCCGGCCGGCGCTGTGGCAACTCTACTGCCCTCATGGTACTTGGAGTGCCTCATAGTGCCTTGGTGGAATACCCTAGCAAATTTTCCTGAGTCCTTTCAGGACAGTAAGTACCTCATAGTAAGTATCATTACGCTTATGAACCCATCTTAGCTTAGAGTCTCTACACAGTAAGTAAAGTTTAGTATCATTTGCCTAGAGTGCTCTGCACCCTACTGAGAATTTGTGAGCGCGCGCGACCGCTTTTTAGAGCGGCCGTAGTTTGGATTCTACTCGAGGGCCTAAAAGGTACTTCCCCCGGGGGCCCCAAATTTTTCACTAGGGGCAACATTGCGTTTGTGGGCCTTACTGTACCGGTGGGCAATTTCATTTGGGTTTACTGAGAGTTACCTCAGAGTACCTAAAAGTACCACGCGGGGCCAGAATGCGGTAGTTCCGGGCGGAAACAGTTGGCGCGCATCTGGAACATCTTTTCATGAGTCAGGGCAACTACTACCTACCTCTCTCCTTAATCGGGGTTTTCACCGTCTGAATACTTGGAAGCTAAAAAAAGCCATGGGCCTCACTTTACTCTGTGAACCCATAGCTCTAATTGGGGTTTTCCCCCTATATGGCTTATATAGCCTATATTGCTCTATATAGACTAATGTGCCTCTGTGGTGTTATTTGGTCTGTTGGTACTCCTTGTCCCATTTCCCTATATGGACCCAAGTGTAGTAATCGGGTATCATCCCATAATCCCCATCTTCGTAACTATCTCCCTTACCTTCATTTAGGATGGGCATTACTATATCTAGTAGATCTTGTATAGGTGGGTTAGAGTCGTATTGCTCTGTATACCTGTTCCATGTCTCTGCTCTATAGTCTATATTGGGATTTAGTTGTTCGTATACTGTGCCGAAATCTGTGGGCCCTGCCATAACGGCTACTTTGATCCCACTATAGTGTTCTGTTGTTACTGAGAGTTTATACGCTGGGAGCGCCGCTTTTAAGGCGGCTCTCTTTGCTTTAACTTGGTCTTTCGTGATATATGGCATATTAGGCGTTTGAGGGGTTATACATCTTCAACATACTTACTGAGCACTTATACCCTCTACCATTACTATCCTCTATATTGATAGGTGATTTGCGGGCGCGTGTGTTATACCCTTTAATCGTAAATGACTTACCTTGCAACTCCACTGAGTCTCCTACTGAGAGGTGGCCTAGGCCTTGACTAGAGGCGTATAGATCCCATGCTTGGGCTTCTTTCGTCTTAACTACGCCACCGGTACCGATCACATTAGCTTTAACTTTAAAGGTAACCTCATCCGCTGAGAACCTTGCATTACCAGTCGAGATCTTTACCCCATACTGCTTTTCTACCTTTGCGAGGGCTGCATCCATTGCGAGCCTGATTGCCTTTATTGACGGCTTGTCGAAATTTGAAATTTTCATATTGTTTGTTTGTTTTTAATTACAGTACTAATATACGAAAAATAACTGACATAAAAAAATTATATGGCAGTTATTTTGCTTTTTATTTGCTTATGCCTCTTGCATTACCAGGGTGATGTTCTTAAAGCTATCCTCTAGCTTATATGCGTTATCCGCCCAGGTCTTACTACCAATAGCTTTCCAGTGACCATGATCAGCCATCTTTGGGAATGAGCTATGGATCGTACCTATAGTTATATTGTCTAAGATACAGTTTGCCACTGTGACGAACTTATTGGCTTTAAGTGCTAGGGCAGTTAAATACGTATCTGACCCAGGGTGAATCGACTTAAGTTCGATCGTCTGTAGGGCATTCTTCTTATACCTATTAACTAGGGCTTGAAGAGTGGATTTACCATCTGATATAGTCATAAAACCAGCTTGACATTTAGTAACGACCCTATAGTCATATTCTACATCCCATTTGAAGCCATATTCGCTTGTATGGAATTTGTGCATTTTACCGTTAATATTTTGCTCAATCGAATAAACCGTGGTGTCGTCGAGTAGTCCTTTGTGTTCTTTAATATACATAGTGTTTGTTTGTTTTTAATTACAGTACTAATATACGAATAATATTCCAAACTAAAAAACTTTTTGGCACTTATTTTGCATTTATTTTGCGACGATACACTTCTCATAGTATAGTAGCTGGTTTTTGGCTTTTGTTTCAGCAGATTTATTGGGCCCATTTTGGCGTCGCGCGCCAGGGGCTCGGCATGGATCAGGACCTAGGCCAATACACTACGTGCCACTAAATGGCAACTAGTGGCCCCTCGCTTGGGCTAGTGGCGCACCCCTCTGAGAATCGTGGGGATGAGGTTGCCCCATACTGGACCACTGTGGCCACTGCAAACTTTTTGCAAAATAGTTGCCATTTTATTTTTTTATGTCAAACTTTATTCGTATATTAGTACTGTAATTAAACACAAACCCTTTTTAAATGTCACTTACTATCGACGACGCCTTTAACATTTTTCTTTTCTTACTATTCTTAAAGTTTACAGGCTTCTTAGATTTCAGTTGTAATTCAAATTCTAAACAAAAATAAATTATGAAAAAGAAAAACTTAGGCTATGCCTACCCATCGGACAACTATGCTGGAAAGATCTCTTACTACCAGGCTAAACTCTCAATGGCTGTTGATGCCCTTGAAATCCACAATATTAAATTCTATACTACCAAGTTGGAATATTTCGTTAACCGTGCAGTCACTTGTTCAGCTGCCCTAGATAATTCATTTGCTAACGAGTCTATCTAATTGTTAATAACTTTAGGCAAAATAATTGCCTCTAGATTTTTTTATGTCAATTAAAATTCGTATATTAGTACTGTAATTAAAAACATCCAATAATGAAAATCAATTTAGACCTTAAGTTTTTTATCCCTGCCATCCTTTCACTGATCATTGCATATATGACAGTTAATGGCACTATCGACAACTATATCACCTTTGCGGGCGAACTAAACGCAATGGGCTTTTTTATCATGTCGACTATCATGGGCGTAATGCTCTTAATTGGTTCAGTTAGTAAATCTAAGTAATAACATAAAAACGGAAATATGAAAGTACAACACACATTTAAAGCCCACAAGGATGGGTACGAGCTTAAGGCTCAAGATGGCAGCTCTATCCAAGTTGACCCATCACACAAGAAATTCAAATGGCTTGCTGGCCAAGATGCCAGTAGAGTTATTAATGTATACCCTAATGGTAAGATGACCTCATCGGCTGATTACAAGGGTCTATACCAAAAGTCTTCCTCTACTAAGAAGATGAAGGTGAAACTAACTAAGCTCGACGACCTAAAGTTTAATGCTGATCTCTTTATCCCGATGCCGACAGGCACTGTTGCGGATAAGTTCTTCAGTAATGAGGGTGGCTTTATGCCCGGCTCAAACGTAATGGCGGCCGGAGCACCAGGTGTTGGTAAGACTACGGTCCTGCTAGAGCTACTACACAAGGTACATGCAACCAACCCGAACAAGAAAGTACTGTTTATTTCTGCTGAAATGAACCAACTAGACATGGCTAGATACCTCAAACGTTTTCCACATTGGGGTCAATTGCCAATTCTCTTCCTTTCGGACTATACAGATGCCAACCCACAGGCAGTGATTGAGTCCACTCTTAACCAGGGATGGGACCTCGTACTGACGGATTCTTATACTGAGGTCAATGACACAGTTAAAGAGGAGTGTAACCTAACCCGTAGCAAGACCGAGAAATGGTTCTTGGACCTTATGATTGCCCAAAATCAGGGTAAGAATAAGCGTAAAGTCTACACTACGTTCGTTACGATCCTGCAACTATCCAAAGGAGGTACCTTCGTCGGTTCAAATAAACTGAAGCACATGACTACGGCCATGATGGAGTTAAACTGGAAGGGCGGCGAAAACTCTACCCAAAGGTATATGGAGTTTAGTAAGAACCGTCTGGGCCCAGTAGGCCAGAAGATGTACTTTAACTTTGCAGATGGGGTTACCTTCGACGAACAGCGTTACTCTAGGGATCTACTAAATGACGCTATGCTTGCTGAGGAACGTGAGAAGCTCGAGAATGAGGATGGTGCCTTCGATGCACTATTCGGGCAACTAGAAGCCCATACAGAAGAAACAGAAGAAACAGAAGAAACTGCCCCTGCTGAGGCATAATCAGCAATTTCCGTTTTTAATTACAGAGAGGCCACCTGGGGGACTGGGTGCCTCTCGCTGTGTGAATATCAGGGGGATACGCGGAAGGGGGCCCAGTGAGGCCCTGAAATGCGTGTCATCGCGCGCTTTTGTTTGACTGGCCTATCAGTAACGCTAAAGTTTACTGAACGTGGGCCCATCTTGGCTTAAAGTGGCTTTTTGATAGTGGAAAGTTGGTATATATCTACCATACTGGCTGAGGACCTTGAGGGCCTTACTGGCTAAACTGTAGAGGAAAGCGGTGGATTACTTAGGGTTATTATCCTTATACTCTGTATACATGGCATATAGGTATAAGAGACATATACTGAATAGAACTGGCACTGTGTACTGTTCTATCCCTTGGTTGTACATTGCTATAATTTCTGGGTCCATGTGTATACTTATACCCTTTATTGCTTATTTGTTTCTTACTTGTCTAACCATGTAAAGAATCTGTTCATTACTATATAGGCTATTACTAGTGTACTGATAAGTTTGATTGCCATTAACATTTATACTGTGTATGTGTTTGTGTTCCCCTTTACTTTTGTATATATGGTACCTGAGCAATTCTTTTAGGAATTGCTTGTTGTTGAGTAGTGTTATGCTGTGATGCGGGCGATTACATGCCCTTCACTGGTGGCACTAGCTTCCACTCTTTCTGGAAATGAAATGTTCTGGTTGCATGCTGGATTTTAGGTTGTGCCTTTCTCCAGTAAGCCCATTGTGCCCACTCTATTAAGGGTAATTTGGTGTCCTGTGGTTTGCTTGCCCAGTAGTGTGGATTAGTGGCTGACATCGGTAACCAGATCCTGGCATCATTGAGTCTATTAGCCTCTACCCACTGGATAGCCTCCTCAAAATTAACTAGTCTATCTGGTATTATCAATTCATGTTCTGGAGTACATGGATATGCTAGTTTATCTAGAGCTGTAATTGCTATATGTGTACCTGTTAAGTGGATGTCTCCTGGCTCTGTCTGTATCTCTGTTCTAGTAATTTTAATACCTAGATCTTGATAGCCTTGCCATGTCGTTGGGTACCACCAACTATTAGGTATCTGGACTATCATTCTACAGTTAGGTGACATCATTCTCTGGCCCATTAAACAGATCTCAAACTGCTTCATTCTTTGTAGATCCTTAGCCCACTCTGCACTGACTGTAAATATTACTCTCATACCTTAAATTCTGTTTGGTAGAAGCCCTGTTTAAAATCACCCATTGCTCTATCTGTATAATGGCAGATGTAGACTCTTCTTGGCTTGTTAGTTTTATTTACTTCTGATTTATGAATGGTATTCCCCTCTATCATTACTATATCTCCTACCTTTGGTAGTAGTGTATGCCATTGTTTATTTTCCCATACTTGGAGCGCGCCGTTCTCTTTAGTAAAATCATCTAATACCAGAGTAAAGTTCTGAGTCACTAGATCTGACTCATTTGGTAATGGACCAAATTGATTATCTCGATGTGGTTGAAAGTCAAATTGCTCACCGGGTGATTTCACCACTATCTGATCATTAAATAGGTATGGCTTAGGAATATGTTGCACAACTAGGTTATACATCCATTGACTTGTATACACTTCAAATAGTTTTTGGTTTTGTTGTTTAGTTGCAAGTGGTAATTGACTAGCCATGTCAAGTCCTTGCCAATAGATACCAGAACCATTAGCTTTTGGCTTACCTTGATAAAACTCACATAACTCTTTTGTAAATAAAGTCCACTCTTGTAAATAAGTAAGAGTTTCTTGAGGTATGGCTTGCTCAAATATCTTATACATTACTTAGTTTTAATAATTTTCATCCAACTACTATCCTGGAACACTTTATCAGGAGTACCTACTATCTCATTAACTGCTTTCATCACTCCTGGCCATGATGTATGGTAATCATGACCTGATAAAATACCTCTATTTCTTATTTTTGGTAAATACAGCTCAATATCTCTCTTTACTGCTTCATAACTATGGTCTCCGTCTATATAGACTAAGTTTATACTATTATCAAAGAATTTATCTACAACTTCATAACTAAATGCCTCGTGTAATTGGATTATATCTTTAAAATGTCTAGTATTTAAGTCCCACTCTTGTCTTACCTCTTCCCAAGTCCATTTAAAATCTGTATTAAATGCTTCTTCTCCTTTAAAAGGTTCTATTACATGAATTTTATTAAATAGATGAGTTGCCGCGAGCATTTGAAGACCCTCGCCCATGTGACTTCCAATTTCTACTGCAGTAAAAGGCGGAGTTTGCTTTTGATATTGACAAAACCACTTATCTAAAAAGTTACAAAAATCTGCTAAGCCTAAAAATTGCTGATTAGCTTGACTATGTGACATCCAAGTTCTGCTAGCTCGATTTCTTAAAGTTGGTCTCATTTTTATTAAAAAAGTGCTCTCTTAAAATACTAGTTCTAAGCTAGCCTACCTTTGGGTTAATTGTCATTATTATTTAGCCAGGTTATTAGCTCTGTGGTCATCTATATGCCCCTGGTAGGCTATAAATTACCAGCCTTTGAACAATCTGTCATTATCTACCCAACTAAAAAGTCTAGTCTCTTCTACGTCATGTAAGACGATGGTTTTGTCGTTGATCTGCCAGTTGTAAAAATACTCGTAACCGAAGATTGCACAGTCCATATCCATCTTTTCTATTATCCTATCATTGAAAGTTTTACAGCCATGAGCCCAAGTTATTCGAGTGTAGACATCTAGACATTCTTGAATTATTCTGGAATTTGGAGTCGATCCGTATACAGTACAGTCTATAAGAGTATTATTATTTTGAGATGGTTTCATACCAGCAAAAAACGTAATATCTTTATTTAGATTATCTACAATAATATCAAAAGGTCTAATCGGCTTCGCATCTAGATCACAGTAAATTCCACCAAAATCTCTTAAGATTAGTAGTCTAATTCTGTCTGCCATAAATGCCCATTTGTAAAGATCTGGATCTTTGACATAATTTTGTAAATATGGATCGTCTTTATATAGGTCGTTAAATATTTTATCATGAGTCCATAGATTATACTCCCAATCTGGGTGCATTTCTTGCATATCTCTGCCAAAAGCAGCACAATGTTCAGGAATTTCTTGATGTCCTATCCAAATTTGGTGTATTTTCTTAGGAATCGCGCAGTTTTCTTGCTCCATATACGTTTTAATTGAGTTTATACTTCTTACAGTATATTTATACGCCTCAATTTAAAATTGTTTAAGTGGGGCCCGGGCCCAATCCTCGAGGTCCACCAAGACCGCTGGTTGTAGTGGTTGTAGAGGTTGTAGTAATCTGGTTTACAATAGTAATATCAATCACATCTGTAGCTCCTATACATGAGCCAGCATCGTATTGAACTGTAACTCTATAATTACCAGCAGATAAACCAGTAGCTCGCTTAAATGTTGTATTATTAGTAGACCATTGTGGGAAGTAATTGTTATAGTTACCAAACTGATCCTCAAGAGTAATTGTTGCAGCAGAAATTATTGAGCCACAAGCACTTGTCCATGAAACACTAAAGTAACCTAATCCATTTCCATTAGTTTCTGGGTGGAGTGCTACCATCGGTGGAGTACCATTAACATAGTCGGTACAATCACATGGGTTTGCAGTTGTTGTTGTAGCCAATCTAGTAGAGTTAAATTCAAATCCCCAAGTACCACCACCTGCTGGCATTGTAAATGTACCTAAAGTTCTAGCATCATTTCCAGAAGTAGGCTGTTGATGTGTCAACGTACCGTTAAATGGATCCTGAGCCGGATAATTTGTTCCAGTTCTTGTTACAGAAGTAACGGAAGCAATGGCAAATGATTTACCTTGGCCATTATTTGTTGTTCTCCAGTAATTACTTATACTATGTGTACTTCCCGGGGTTCCGGAAACTTGAAGCGTTGCATTATCCCAATCACCTTCAGCTTCAGATTGACCTCCTGCAGTTTCAGTAAAGTTGAAATTAGCATAGGCTATAGTTGGTGTAGAGGTTCCATTTATTGTTATTGTAGTTGAGCCTCCTCCTACCGGCATAGATCCAGTGAAATTAACATCTTCTCCAAGAGTAGCAGAAGCACTAACGGTATTACTATAGTTATTACTAACCTGTACAAATGTAACATCATGTGAATAACCTGAATCAGCAACAACATCTATTGTTTGTGCTAAACTAGATCCTGGGACACCATATAATGCTATTGGACTTGAAGGTGTAAATGTAGTATTTGATATATTATTTACTACAGTAATTGTAAATGTTTCTGTTGGTGCTTGTATAGTTGCTTTTTGAGTAGGCATAATAGAACCTGAACCACCTCCAGTTGGCATAGTTACAGAACCACCTACTACCATAGCGTTTGAACCACCAACACCTGATGTATATCCTATTGCAATTTCAGTTCCAGTATTATTGTAAGGACTTCCTGGGTTTGAATTGCCACTATAAGTCACTATTTGACCTGTATTAAATTGATCAATTATATAATAAGAAGGAGAAGGGTTTACCGTATACTGCCAAGATACGCTCGTACCTGCTTCACCTGTTAATGTAAGAGGAGGTGTTGACGTTATTGTTGCATTATTAGCAAATGATGAAGATGCAGAAGTATCAAATCCTAAGATATAAGTTTCAAGCACTTGATTTTCTTCATAATCATCAACTGTAATAACACCCGAACCTCCACCACTTGGCATAGTTACTTCATAATCAGTAGTTATTGAATTTACATTAGGAAATGATGAATCTGTAATTGCAGCATCTGAACTAGAATGTCCACTGGCTAAATATTCATATCCTGATGCGGCATTCCATGTAAATGTTCCTGTAATTACTTGTTGAGCATAGCCTGTCAATGTAGCTGAACTTGATGCCCATGAACCATTAGTAGCATTTGGATTTTCAGTAATACTAAGATTAAAAGTATACGCGATTTGAGTTTCAGTACCGGTGAGGGTAACTGTTGCACTTCCACCACCAAGAGGCATTGCACTTAATGATAAGTTTATAGAAGGCGTAGATGCAGAAGCAATAGTAGATGTTAAAATACCACCGCTAGAATTATTTGAAATAGTCTGCGCATTATATGAGTATTCAGCGTCACCAAGTGCTGTTATATTATTTGCAGCAGTTGGTGCACTTCCAGCAGGGCCTGTAAATGTTACTTGATTCCAACTTGTTGTTGACATATTATCAACAATAGTTACTGTATATGTATAAAGAATTTGATTAGCACTACCTTCTAAAACAACATGACCGGTGCCACCACCTGATGGCATCGTAACAATACCTTCAGCACCATCGTTACTTGAATTTACTGTTGGTCCAGTAGTTATAGCATTATTATTACTAGCAAGTCCAAGACTAGCTCCGGTCACAACTACATTATTATATCCACTATCTGCAGTTGCATCTATTGTGAATGGAAGTAGAGCACCGGTATATCCAACAAGAAGCTGAGAGTTAGGAGTTGCTGTTGCACCTGTTATTGTATCAGTACCATTCAACCTATAAGTATATTTAGGTTGATTTACGTCACCCATTATGTATATTTTTACCCAACTACTCTCAGTTGGTATTGTTATAGTACCTGCTAAATCTGGACCTGAACTACCAGTTGTTAATGTTAAGCCTGAGATAGCATCTAGACCTGGCTGAAATGAATTTCCACCTGCTCCTGCTATATTTGTAGATTGTATTATTTGACTCTGGACATTTAAGCTATAATCAGATGGACTTGGAATAAATTCTACATCAAAATTATATTGTTCTCCAGGAGTATCTGTGAAATCATATCTCCAAGCAAAGTTATTATATGTAGCTCCCATATTTGTCCAACCATTTGAAGGTTCAACTAGGGTCATATCAATATATCCCGCCGGGGTTTGAGTAGCGGCATTTGCATCTTGGGTATCTGTAGTACTATTAATAACATCAACTCTTAGTGTTCTAGGCACTTGACTCGCTGTACCATTTATTTGAAGTGATTCCGCGTTGGCACCTATTTGATCAGAACTTCCTATTGTAACCTGAATAGTTACCTCTAAATTACCGTTATCAACACTAGTATTAGTTATTATATTAGTATCTGAAACATTAGATACTGATAATGACATATTTTGCCAACCGCTATCAACACTCACTGCAGCAGTTGCAGAGAAAACATCACCTGTTTCACCTGTAAATTGTAAAGTATCTAAGTCATATTGGTTTGCAAGGTTTATTGCAAAATCATCTACACTACCATTTGAAACATTATCTATAAAATCTACTTGTACTGTAAATTGAGGAGCCGGACAAGCATATTGAACTGTCCATGCTGAACCATTCCAATAATAAGCTGTAGTTGTTCCACCTACAATAGGGGTTTCTGCATACCATCCTGCAACAGCAGGATCACATGTATAAGTCGTTGTTTCATTACATAAATCTTCAAGACCTTGTTCTAGTGCTGTAGTCCAATTAGAGTTACTATAATTCACAGCATAGTTACCTAAACCTGCTGGAGTAGTATTCTCTACTAAGTATTTATATGCAATATTTGGACCAGTATTTTCCCCATCATCAGAATTATGAAAGAATTGTATATTATTGTTATCTAATGCAGGAGTTAATGTGTTTTGAAAATAGTTTAGATCTGTGGCAGTGTAAGAATCATCACTACCTCCTGGGTAATTATCTGTAATATGAATAATCACTTTTAGAACTCCAGATCTCCATTGACCAGCAAAACTATTTATAGCAGCTTTATATGTCGCAAGACCTCCAGGTTCTGCACCTCCCACACCATTCCCAAGTGACATACCTGTACTGCTGTTTCCATTACCACCAGTTCCGGTTGCTATCGAATTAAGATTATTTGTAAATGTAGTTATGTTACCAACACTAGCCATTTTCTCAGGACATGTATAAACTTGTCTTTTAGTACCGTTAACATCAATTATTTTTTGGTCGGTTGGTAAATTTTGATAATATCCAGAAGTACTATATAAAATTGTTGAGCCGCTGCCGGTTGTATTATATTCATCATACAATACCAGACCTAATCTGTAATTACCAGCAGTTTGTGCAATTATTTCAGTTGCAATATCGGCAATACCTGACTTAACTCCTGCGATAGCACCTCCCATGGAAGCTGTGTAATCTACAACAAATATAACATCCATTCCGTCATCACATATATCTCCTTCTGCTGCGTTGGTTGTTGATGAATTAGAATAAATATCAGTCAATGTCGCAAAATCGCCATATATGTTAGTTAACGTACCTCCACCGTTACATATATTGGCTCCTCCATTTGATACATCTGAGTCATACATGACTTGGATTTCATAAGCAGGTTCATCACAATTAAGCGGATTCGGGAATTGTTTTACAGATATAGCCATTCATTCAATAATTTAATTTATTTATTCTCTACTTATTATTAAGCTTTTTTCCAGATTAACGTTGCAGTATATCCGGACGAATCGCTTGCTCCGTCTACATATTCAATATAAACACATTTTCCTGCTAATCCTGTTAAAGTAGCATCCGGAAGTGTATGTTCATCATAATATGTACCTCCAGCATGTGACCAACCACCGCCAGTTACATCAGCCGGAGTTCCGTTTGAACCAAATGAGACTAATTTAAAATTAGTTGCAGATGTAGCAGTTGCAGCACCATAACTTGATTGAATTTTATATAAGTAATAATCTGTACCTAGAGTATCCGGTACTTTCACAAATGCCTTACTAACACCAGTTGTAGTAAATTGTTCATCTCTTGCAATTGGGTTAAGTGCAATATGTTCGTATTCAAAATCAAATCCTGCATCACCTTTAGCACCAGGAGTACCTGCACCACCAGTTGGACCTACTCCACCAGTTGGACCATTTGGACCTACATCACCTTTTGGACCTGGTGAACCAACACCACTTGGACCTTGAGGACCTACATCACCTTTTGCACCTTGGCCACCAGTACCTCCTTGAGGACCTGTTGCTCCTTTAGGACCTTGTGGACCGGCTACTAACGAAGCAGCACCAGTTGCACCTTTTTGACCTTGAGGACCTACCTCACCTTTAGCACCTTGTGTACCAATGCCACTTGGGCCTTGAGGACCTTCATCACCTTTAGCACCAGGAGCACCAGTACCTCCTTGAGGACCGGTGGAACCAGTATTACCTTTAGAACCTTGTGTACCAATGCCACTTGGACCTTGATCTCCTTTAACACCTTGATCTCCTTGAGGACCTTGATCTCCAGTATCACCTTTAACACCAGAACCACCAGTTGGACCTACTCCACCTGTTGGACCAGGAAAACCTTGTGCACCTAAATCACCTTTAGCACCTTGTGGACCAGTATCACCTTTAGTACCTTGTGGACCGGCTACTAACGAAGCAGGACCAGTTGGACCTACATCACCTTTTGCACCTTGGCCACCAGTACCTCCTTGAGGGCCTGTTGGACCAGGAAAACCTTGTGCACCTAAATCACCTTTTTGACCTTGAGGACCTACATCACCCTTAGCACCTTGTGAACCAATACCACTTGGGCCTTGAGGACCTTCATCACCTTTAGCACCAGGAGTACCTGCACCACCAGTTGGACCTGTTGGACCAGTTGGACCAGTTGAACCAATACCACTTGGGCCTTGTGGACCTTCATCACCTTTAGCGCCTTGGTCACCTTGTGGACCTTGCGGACCTACATCACCTTTATCACCTTGTGAACCAATACCACTTGGACCTTGATCTCCAGTATCACCTTTAGCACCAGGAGTACCTGCACCACCAGTTGGACCTACTCCACCAGGAGCACCAGCCAAACCACCTTCACCTTTTTGACCTTGTGGACCTGTTGGTCCAGTTGCTCCTTTAGCACCAGATTGACCTGTTAAAGCGGCTTCATCTACTTCCATAGAAATACAACCTTCTGGTGTAAGTGAATAATCAATAGTTTGAGAAGTAAATCCAGCAACTGTTAATATATTGTTTGTATAAGACTGTACTACATTAATTTGAGATGTAGTATCTGAACCTTGAAGTATACTATTAATATCTGCTGCGAATTCTGCAGCTGTAAAGTTAAGCGTTAGACCTGTACCACCTTGGCTTGGAGTTTGTCCACCACTTTGTTTAGTAAAAATACCTGAGTAATTATATGCAGATATATCAGCATTTGCAGTTGCGTACGGGTTAGTTGCAGCTCCAGAAAAGAAGTTTGTATAATTTCCACCTGCAAAGTTTACACCTAATGCAGTTTGGAAATCTGCTTCAACTATTGGATTTTGCCCAGTAACAGCAGCGTATCCATGTAATAACATCTGTGCAGTTGCTCCGGAAATATTTGAGCCATTTCCATTTCCTGCTAATGGGTATAATATACCACCAAAGTAATCCATACCTGTATAAGCAGCCACGAAATCAGTTCTATCAGAGTTCCAAGCAGCTTTGGGTTGACCTGTTAATGTCGACGTACTAGAAGAACCATGGTATGCGATGTCTGTTTCATTAGTAAGATTAATTACAAATGCTCTTGTAGGTACTACATAATTTGCATTACCCCAATCTGTTGGAATACCAGCTGTAGTATAATTGTAAGTATTACTACCTACAGTTTGAGATCCAGTAACTACCCATCCTGCAATATTACCTGATTCATTCTGATTAGGAATATGTGCTTGACGCGTTCCGCTATTAGTCTCTGTAATTGCAACTAAATGCTGTAACCATTGTTCTTTACTACTTCCACCATGTGGTATAGAAATATAAAGATTACCTGTATATCCAGGATTATCATTTGTATATGTTGCATGCCATTGAGATAGCGCTTCATATACTGAAGGTCTATTATTTGGATCTCCTTGGCCAGTTGAATAAGGTCCAGAAGTTGGATCTAAGAATGCATATACATCTGTTTGTCCAGTTAATTCAGAGCCAGTACATGTTGTATCAACTTGAATTAATCCAGTATCACCTTTATCACCTTGGTTACCTATACCGCCTAGTTCACCTTTTTGACCTTTATCACCTTGAATTGAACCACCGTCTACCCATGCAGTACCATTCCACATCCAGAAACTATCGTCTGCTTGTACAATATAGGCATCACCTTGTGTATTACCATTTGCAGGTAAATCACCTTGTGTAGGAACATCTCCCTGGAAATTAATACCAGGACCTACGCCACCAGTTGCACCTTCTTCACCTTTATTACCTTGTGGGCCATTATCTCCTTTAGCACCCGGGCCTCCTTGTGGACCAGTTGCACCTTTAGCACCAGAACCACCAGTTGGACCTACTCCACCAGTATTACCTTGTGGACCTACATCACCTTTAGCACCTCCAGTACCTTGTTCACCTTGATCTCCAGTATCACCTTTAATACCTTGGTCACCTTGTGGACCTTCTTCACCTTTTGCACCTTGGCTACCAGTACCACCTTGTGGACCTACACTACCTTGTGGACCATCAGATCCGGTAGGACCTTGATTACCTTGAGGACCTTGAGCACCTTCTTCTCCTTTTTGACCTTGTATACCTGTTAAATTAATTGTCCAGTTTTGACTATTTGAAAAAATCGTACTTTGAGATACGTTATTCCACATCATCTCACCAGTAGAAGAATTATATGATGTTACTTGTGCTATATCAAAATTACCCGGACTAGGATCGCCAGCTACTATGATATATTCACCACCTTGATATGATAGACCTGTATCTACTGTTACTGAACCCAATGTTGGATTACTAGGATTACGATCATCACCAAGAATATGTGGACCATTAAATGATGTAGAATAGTCTACATCTGCACCAGTTTCACCTTTTTGACCTTGAGGACCAGTATCACCTTTAGCACCAGAACCACCAGTTGGACCTACTCCACCAGTATTACCCTGTGGACCTAAATCACCTTTATCACCTTGTGGACCTAAATCACCTTTAGTACCCTGTGGACCTAAATCACCTTTATCACCTTGTGGACCTAAATCACCTTTAGCACCTCCAGTACCTTGTTCACCTTGTGGACCTAAATCACCTTTAGTACCCTGTGGACCTAAATCACCTTTACCACCTTGTTCACCAGTATCTCCTTTAGTACCTTGTTCACCTTGTGGACCATTATCACCTTTAGCACCAGAACCACCAGTTGGACCTACTCCACCAGTATTACCTTGTGG
>OLII01000293.1_pt1 | contig 19770 bp, 18 predicted proteins | sample 1609481 | NCBI WGS metagenome assembly OLII01 (sample SAMN05416859, study PRJEB24817) | seawater metagenome | isolation source: Sea water | place: Canada:Atlantic | collected 2013-11 | reverse complement strand
CAGCTAAAGGTGTTTGGTATGTCGATATTTACGGCTATTCATCAGCTTCAGGTGTGACGTTAAACTTGCAAGCTACACCAGAGTAATGGTTTAGTTTCCGATTTTTTAAACTAGATAAGGGCAACGAAAGTTGCCCTTTTTATTTGCCTTTAATATTATAGAATCGTATTACTTCTTTGATATGCCTTTATAATTTATACTATTTCATCGACAATGTTACTTTTCGATTCTAGAATTAGTCGATGTAGTTAGTGATGAGATTTTCACTTAATCTTTCACCATGAAAGCCGTAAAACCAAATCAAGATGAACAGATTAAAAACTCAGGAAAATAATATGGTTATCAGCCACGGTCAAAGTTTTATTACAACTGATGAAAATATCATGACCATTAAGTCAATAGGCGCGTTTAACCTAGAAGGCATAACTACAGGGATAACTCAATAAACAATGTTAAAGACGATAATAGGGATATTATGATCAGAAAATTAGATAACTCAAATAAAGTAGTGGCAAAACAAATCTTTACGGTATTTCAAAACGCCTATCAAGTGGAAGCGCAACTCATTGGTGTTCTAAGCTTTCCTCCATTATTAAGAACAGTGAACAATATTGAAGATTCAACGACGAGTTTTTATGGCTTTATAGAAAATAATGAGCTTGCTGGGGTTATTGAACTTGCTAAAGAAAATGAACAGTTAAATATTGATAGTTTAACAGTGGATCCAAGCTTTTTTAGAAAAGGCATTGCCAGTAAATTAATCGATTATGTATTAGCTGATAATAGTCTCTTAAAAACGACAGTCGAAACGGCAGTGGTTAATATCCCGGCAATAAAATTGTATAAAAAGCATGGTTTTGTTGAATTTAAACGTTGGACCCCAGATCATGGCATTGAAAAGTTAGCCATGGTTGTGAAAAAAACGCTTTAACTTCATCCGAAATAGTTCAAGTTAGTAACTGATTATTAGAGCTGCAGGCGGTATTTTGAATATATTAATAGTGACCGATATTTTTGGTTTATGTGAATCGACAGACAAACTGAGCGATGTTTTAAAGAAAGCAGGACACAAGGTGTTCCTCATTGATCCATACGATGGCATGCGACAATCATTTAACAATGAAAGTGAAGCATATAGTGGTTTTATCGAATATTGTGATCATCAGGGGTATTTACACATAACACAGCAAGCTGTAGTACAAAGTAAAGCGCATCTTATTATTGGTTTTAGTGCTGGGGCAAACGCGCTATGGCAGCTGATTGCTCAAGATATCGTTAGTGATAAACAACTTATGTGTTTCTATCCAACACGTATTGATAAATTCCTGACACTAGAAGCTAACGCATTGGTTGATGTTATTTTTCCAATCCGAGAAGCTTCATTTGAGGTAACGGATATTGCTCGAATCATCGAACAAAAAGCTCGAACAAAAAGCATTACTACACCTTTTGAACACGGCTTTATGAATAGCCGGTCGCTAGCTTTTACTTGTGAAGCTGAAGCATTTGGTGTTGAGCTAATCCAAAATAAACTAAAAACGCTGTAAAATAGCTCATTAAACCAATTAAAGTCTAATAATCTATAGAAAAATAAAACTGCCAGCGTTGATTTTCAGGTAGACTATTAGCATTCTTTATTACATGTCTGCTTCTGCTTTTATGCGCATTATCCATACTTCAGATTGGCATTTAGGCCAATATTTCTACGGCAAAAGCCGCGCAAATGAACATCAACAATTTCTCACTTGGCTTCTACTACAAGTAAGCACGCATAACATTGATGCCATTATTGTTGCCGGTGATATTTTTGATACCTCCACGCCGCCAAGTTATGCCCGAGAAATGTACTTTGACTTTATCGCAAAATTGCATTCTAGCGATTGCCAATTAATCGTGCTTGCCGGTAATCATGACTCGGTCGCTATGCTATCAGAGTCGCAAGCCGTGCTGGCAAGCTTATCTACCCGAGTGATCACTCATGTAGTGCCTGTTACTAGTGATATTGAAAATGATACGGATGAGGCGGTTGACAAAGCCTTGACTCAACAAGTATTCCCACTGATAAATAGCGAAGGGCAAACAACGGCCATTATGTGCGCTATTCCCTTTGTTAGACCAAGAGATGTGGTTAAAAGTAAAGCCGGACAATCAGCCGCGGATAAACAACAGAGCTTGCAACAAGCAATCGCTGATCACTACCAGCAGTTACATCAATACGCATTAACGCTGGCAAAGAGCGAAGAGCAACAGCAGGGCAGTCCAGTTGCCATTATTGCTACCGGTCACTTAACGGCACTTGGCGTATCCATTAGCGACAGTAAAAGTGATTCAGTGCGGGATATTTACATTGGCTCATTAGAAGCTTTTCCTGCCAGCGCCTTCCCGCCAGCCGATTATATTGCTTTAGGTCATATTCACCGGGCTCAACAGGTAGCGCAAACTGAACATATTCGATATTGCGGCTCACCCATCCCGCTAAGCTTTGATGAAGCAAAACAAGACAAACGTGTGTTAATGGTTGATTTCGAGCAAGGAAAACTTGCCCAGGTAACAGATATTAACGTGCCGTGTTTTCAGCCCTTGTATATGGTGAAAACCTCTGTCGATGAGCTGGAAAAAAACCTTCAGACAACACTCGCTGAATTTGACGTTTTTCAAAGTAAGACAAGTGCTAATAAAAAACTAGCAGCATGGCTTGATATTGAAATAGACAATGGCGATCACTTAACAGATTTATCACAACGAGTCAGTGAACTGGTCAGCGATATGCCAGTGGAAGTTTTACTGGTCAGGCGTTGTAAAAAAGCAAGACAACGCCAACAAGCGCAACTTTCTCAGCAAGATAACAGCATGTTAAGTGAATTATCCTTACAAGAAGTATTCGACTCAAGACTATCTCAACTTGAATGGCAAACGGATGATGAGTTAGCTCGCAAGACCCGGTTACAACACTTGTTTGGTGAATTATCTGAACAAGTAAAGCTCACAAATACTGCTCATCAAAGCAATTTGGGGGTGGAGCAAGCGCGTGAAGCTAAACCAGAGCTTGATAGTGAAGCTTTAAAAAATGAACAATCATCAGATGAACAAACCGTGACTCACGTGGAAGAAGTTGGACAGCACAATTCATGAGAATATTAAGTTTACGTTTTGAAAACATTAACTCGCTAAAAGGCAGCTGGAAAATTGACTTTAGTGAGGCGCCGTTTGATAACAATGGTTTATTTGCCATTACCGGCCCAACTGGGGCGGGAAAAACCACCATACTCGATGCCATTTGTTTAGCGCTTTATCATCAGACGCCGCGATTGAGTGTCTCAAAAAAACAAAATCAATTAATGACTCGCCATACCAGTCATTGCATGAGCGAGGTTGAGTTTGAGGTTAAAGGGCAAGGTTATCGTGCTTTTTGGAGTCAAAAACGAGCGAGAAATAAAGTCGATGGTAATTTATTAGAGCCTGTAGCAGAGCTTGCTAGGCTTGATGGCAGTATCTTATCAGATAAGCTAAAAACTGTACGTAGCGATATTAGTGAGCTAACTGGCCTTAATTTTTCGCGGTTCACTAAATCCATGATGCTGTCACAAGGCGAGTTTGCCGCGTTTTTAAATGCGCCGGCAAATGAAAGAGCGCAATTGCTAGAGCAATTAACTGGCACTGAAATATACGGCGATATATCAAAGCAAGTCTTTGATAACCATCGAAGTGCCAGTGAAGCATTAAAACTGTTACAAGCACAGAGCCAAGGTGTCAACTTACTTGCTGATGAGCAAGTGGTTGAACTTAAGCAACAACTTGTACAAACGAGCAGTGAAGAAAAACAGTTAACCGAGCAGTTACAGCATGCGCAGCAAGTTAAAACCTGGTGTGCAAGCTATACAGCAAACGAACAAAGCCTAAATACAGCCAAACAGCAATTAACAGCAATTGAGCTTCAAGAGCAGCAAGCAAAAGACCAGCTAGATTTGCTTAAACAGTCAACGTTAGCTGAGCCACTGCGATTACCGTTTGAACAAATGCAGCAATATCAGCTGCAATATCAACAAGCAGTACAACAAGTGAATGAGCAGAGTGAACAGCTAGTTTTACTTGAGCAAACAGCAACGCAGAGCGATAGCAATTTAACGCAGCTTAAAGCTAAGCTTGAGCAGGCAGAAATTCGCCGAAAAGCCATAGAACAGCAGTTACACGATAAAATTCAGCCTCTTGAACATGCTATTAGCCATCAAGAATCAGCGCTACAACAAACTCGAGAACTTGCCGTCACGCAAAAACACACCTTGGCGAGTGCAGATAAAGCATTAATTGTTGCACAAAGCGCGAATGAGCAAACCTTAACTAAGGTTAAGCAGCAGCAAGACTTCTTGAGTGAGGGGCTAGCGTTAAAACAATTGCCTGAGAAATTACCGCTTTGGCAAAATCAATATCAACAGTTAATGCAAAAGCAAGCGGCGAGAGATAAGTTAGTTCAGCAAGAAAATGCCATAAGCCAAGCGATATCTAATCTTGTTGAGCAACAACAAAATCAGCAACATAGCATTGCTAATTGTCAGAGTGAACTTACCAAGCTACAAAGCCTGCAGCAGGGGATAACTGAACAGGTTGCGCAATTGTTTTCTAATAGCCAAGTAGCACAGGGCATTGCCCAACAACGCGGCCTTAAGGTGACAGAGCTTAGTCTCACTGATTTAAACCAAGCGATAAATGATAGTCAAAGCTTGCAGTTATCCTTACAGCAAGCCGAGCAATTAGCTAGCCGTTTTAAAGTGTTAGCACAAGAGCGGCAGGGTATTGAGTTTACACAAGCAGAGCATCAGCAACAACTTCAAAGTACTGGGCAAGAATTAACGGTATTACGTCAGCGTTATAGTGCCAGTCAACAGCAAAAGAAGGATGTTGAAACCTTATTGGCCCAGCAACAAACCATCATGGCGCTGAGCGAGCATAGGGCAAAACTACAGCCTGATGAAGCGTGTCCTTTGTGTGGCTCACTTGAACATCCGGCTATTGAGGCTTATCAGGGCGTCGATAGTAATGAACACCAGCAGCGTCTATCTGCCTTGGTCGATGAGTTAACCCAATTAGAACAACAAGGTAAGCAACTTAGCAATGTCCAAGCTCAGTTAACAGCGCAGCAAACTGCCGCTCAATCACGCTTTGATAATATTACCAATGAACAGCAAGAAATTACCCAAAACTGGCACGAGCTAAATATTAACCAATATGTTCATCTTTTACAGAGTGACGTTATTTCACTAGAGCAGCAAAGTGCTGATGTGAACATTAAGCAGCTTATTAAGCAAGTTGCTACTCAGTACGATGAAATTATTTATTTACAGCAGTCGCTCGATCAAATTAATCAAACTCAGCAGCAACAAACTGAGCAAATTGCTCAAGGAGAAAAGCAGCTAGGGGAACAACTAAACCAACAAAATTTGATGCAGCAACAAGCGAATTCTCACCACGAAAACAAGCAAAAAATCGACGGTGAAATAGCGAGCGAGCAACAGAGCATTGTTGCCCAAAATAAAACGCTGTTAAATGACATAAATGCTAGTGGAATTCCGCTAGAAAATACTGGCGATTTTTCAGCCAGTACTGACGTGTGTATTAGTGAAACATGGCTCGCAAAAATCACCGAGCAAAGTAAGCACTATCAACAGGTATTTGATCAGTCTCAGTTGACGAAAAGTGAGCTTGATAACCAGCAACAAAAACTTACCCTGTTAAAGCATGAGTATGAGCAACAACAAGCCCAGCTAAAGCTAAACCAAGAAAAAATATTGCAGCAAGAACAGGCATTAACAGAACAATTTGCGTTACGCGTTACTTTATTTCAAGACGTTGGTGTGCATAGTGCAGAAATGCAAGTGTCTGTTTCCTTGAGAGAAAGTATTGAGGCTGAACGTAAATCTGAACATGCGGAGCTTGAGTCGGCAATTAAGCAACATAATGCGGAATTGGCCAAACAACAGCTAGTAAAAGGGCAGTTAACGACGACAAAATCACACCTTGAAACCGTAACTAAGCAACATCAAGCGGCATCGAATGACTGGCAACAACAATTAGCCACCAGTGATTTTATCGATGAAGATAGCTTTAAAAAAGCCCTGATTACGCTTGATGAAAAACGCCAGTTTACCCAAGTTGCTAATGAAATAAATGATGGTAAAAACCAAGCAAACATTTTAATCCAACAGGGTGAAAAAGTAACGTTAAAACTCAATGGGCAAAGGGCTGAATTAGACCCAGAAAATGAGTTGAAATTTGATGAGGATTTAGTCTCGGAGCAGGTCGCTACGTTAACAGAAAACCTTAAACATTCTCAACAAAAAATCGGACAATTTAATCAGCAGCTAGATCATGATAGCGCCAATAAAAAACAGCAAGAAACGTTACTAGCTCAAATCAAGCAAACACAAATTGACTTAGACGATTTAAGTCACCTTAATGCGTTAATTGGCTCAGCCGATGGCGCTAAATTTAGACGCTTTGCTCAAGGACTTACCTTAGCCAACTTAGTACACCTTGCTAATGCCCAGCTTGAGCGACTCTTTGGTCGCTATCAATTGCAATGTCAGCAAAGTGATAACTTAGCATTAGAAGTGCTTGATACTTGGCAGGGAGACAGTGCCCGCGATATTAAAACCTTATCTGGTGGTGAAAGCTTCTTAATCAGTTTGGCATTAGCATTGGCGCTTTCTGATTTAGTCAGTAATAAAACCAGTATTGATTCACTGTTTCTTGATGAAGGTTTTGGTACGCTAGATAACAACACACTAGAGGTTGCTCTAGACGCTTTAGATAACTTAAACGCTAGTGGCAAGATGATTGGTGTCATTAGTCACGTTGATGCTTTAAAAGAGCGTATAGGCGTGCAAATTAAGGTTAAGAAATTGAGTGGTCTAGGTGTTAGCAGTTTGGATAAGCAATACCAATTCGTCGCTGAGCCAGCACTTTAGTCGATTTCCCGTAAATATAACGTGATTAGTATTTGGTCAACCCATTAGCAAGGACACACATTTGGACACTTGGATTTATTTCACTTTACTCGCTGCCACTATGCAAGCGGTAAGAACAGCAGGACAGAAGCAGTTATCAGGCAAGCTCAATGCTATGGCAACCACAGGAGTTCGCTATCTTTATGCCTTACCTTTTGCTTGGGCCTATTTATGGTGGTTGCTTGATTTTAGGGACGTTTCAACCCCTGAGCTTAACAATGATTTTTTGCAATACGCGCTTATTGCCTGTGTTATGCAAATTTGGGGAACGGCTTGTTTAGTTGCGGCTTTTCGTTATCGAAATTTTGCCGTTGCCACCAGTCTAGCTAAAACAGAAGCCATTCAAGTGGCGATTGTCGGTGCTTTGTTATTCGGCGCAACCTTATCGGGCTTAGGTTGGTTTAGTGTCATTGTTGGTGTGGTCGGCGTGTTCTTAGTCTCGAAAGTTAAATTTAACTTAAAAGATATCTTAGCTGACTCGCAAGGTTTGATTGGCATGGGCTATGGCTTGGCTGCAGGACTGGGTTTAGCGATCACTACCTTGTTAATCAGGGAGTCGAGTTTAGCGCTAAACACAGATTTAATGGTAAGTGCTGCGGTAACCTTAGTCTTTATGATCACAGTGCAATCATTGATCTCATTGGTGTATGTCTACCTTCAAGACAAATCACAATTACCACTGATGATTAAACATTGGCGATTATGTTTATTTGTTGGCATTACCAGTGTCTTAGGCTCGATAGGCTGGTTCACTGGGGCAAGTTACCAAAATGCCGCGTATGTGAAAGCATTAGGGCAAGTTGAGTTCTTTATAACTTTAGCGTTAACCTACCGTGTTTTTAAAGAAACTATCACACTAAAAGAATACCTAGGTATGTTTTTCATTATATTAAGTGTCGTTATTCTACTTGTTTGGGCGTAATTTAATTTAAATACGCTTTAAAGCAGGGTAAAATGCCGACATTACCTAAACATGATACCCATTTGGTATTAGTTTTTACTCGATTGAGTATTAAATCAAAAAAGTTAACAAGAGAAGATTATGAAAATTGCTGAAAAAACCGTTGCTCACTTTCACTACACCTTAAAAAATGAAGCTGGCGAAGAATTAGAGTCATCAAATGGCCATGAGCCTTTAGCTTACTTGCACGGTGCCAACAATACTTTAGTTGGTTTAGAAAAAGCGCTTACTGATAAAGCAGCAGGTGACAAATTCTCAGTGACTTTACAACCAGAAGAAGCTTACGGTGAGTACCAAGAAGGTCTAGAGCAACGTGTACCTGTTAAACATTTACAAGGGCTACCAAGCAAAAATGCTAAATGGAAAAAAGGTATGACGGCGGTAGTTCATACTGAGCAAGGCCAACGTCAAGTTACTGTAGTAAAAGCAGGTAAATTCATGATAACAGTTGATATTAACCCACCACTAGCCGGAAAAGTATTAACCTTTGATATCGAAGTGGTTGATGTACGCGAAGCCACTGAAGATGAAGTAAAACACGGTCATGTACACAGTGCGGATAGCAAATGTGCTCAAGAACACTAGTCAAAATTGTGTGAACTCGTTTTTCAAGGTGAGTAACAACAACACAACAAGCGCTAAGTAGTTAGCAACTTAGCGCGCTTTTATAGCCCTTGTTGATATCGAGTTGATACACTGAGCTGGTTATCACATATGAAAATTATCTAGGCTTTAATGCTAAATCCGCGATTGAATATTACCCAAGGATGGAATTCACTTGAAAATCCCTCATCATTTTTATAAAAATTGTCTAATTGTTTTAGCTTGCTTATTGTTTGCAATGTTTTTAATACGTTTGTATGAGTATCACACAATTGAACTTTATCTAGTCTTTTTTTCTGTAGCGAGTCTGCTATCTTCCTACCGATTTACAAAAAGTTATATCACTAAAAACTCACTGTTTAACTTGATCAAAAGAAAAGCAGATAGACTTGAAATCTCTCGATTAAAAACATCCCCTTTTTCAAATACATCAGCGCGAGTTTCATTGGAAGTAAATCGTATCTCAAGAGTGACCATTGGCAATAACTGGTTGTCGGTAATTATCGACGGAAATGGCAATGGTTATGATTTTCAGCTAGTTGGTTCTAAGGACGCGATAGTTGATTATTTAACAACACTGCTTAATGAAAATGAATTGTCTAACATTGACTTGAAGTGCATGAAATAAAGCGTTTTTTAGCTTTAAGTATCTCATCTAAAGCGTGAAGTACTTTTACTGTAATTGCCAGTGGTTTAGGCTTATTATTCCTTTCTCCATGTTATAAAAATCAACTATTCCACGATACTAAAGGTTAAAGAAGGTTAGCGTTAAATGAATCATTCACCATTATTAGAAAAAGCGCTTGTGTTACTGCAGCAAAACAATCACGGAGCTATTCAGCAACCGATACTTGACCTTGCCTGTGGCGGTGGTCGTAATGGTCTCTATCTGGTTGAAAATAATATCCCTGTAGTATTTGCTGATGTCAAAGCGTCAGCACTTGAACAGGTAAAAAATAGCCTAAATGATGATAACAGCGGTGAAAAACCAACAGTAAGCCTTTGGCAAGTAGACTTTGAACAACAGGGCGTAAAACCATTATTGGATAAGTCATTTTCAGCAATTATGGTTTTTCGGTATTTGCACCGAGCGTTATTTGAGCAAATCAAGCAAGCTATTGCTCCAGGTGGTTATGTGATTTATGAAACATTTACTGAGGACCAACCGCAATTTGGCCGCCCTAATAACCCTGATTTTTTATTAAAAAAGGGTGAATTAACAAAGCTATTTACTGACTGGCAAATTATCCATAGTTTTGAGGGTGTCGTTGATGCCAACAATGAATCTGGAAAACAAGCTATTGCTCAGATAATTGCCAAGAAGCCCATCGAAAGTAAATAACCTCCATTCGGGTGAAGGGCGAGTTAAGAGCGGATTGAAAAATAAGTTAATCACATGAAATAGTTATATTTATTATCCCGACCTAAGGCTAAATACGCTATTGTTAAAGAAAAACTAACTCACCAAAGTGCTCGGGCCTATGATAATCCGGCTCTGCAACATCTATGTTGTGCCATACCGCGTATTGAGGGTCGGTCCTACCACCACAGCGATAAAAATTGCCAAACCATTTATCTTTATTAACAGACTCGCCAGTTAATGCTTCTACAGCGGCAAAAGGCAGAGCTATTTCTACCGTCCATTGGTTATCATCAGCGCATTCAAACTTTACCGGGCTAGTAATACTGGCGTTTCGCTGAATTAAACTCGCGGCTTCAAGACTGATAAATTGACGGTTTTCGCGGCCAGTACCATAAGCTAGATGTAAAGTGCCGCAACAGTTTACTTCTAAATTTACATAGCTACTGCCAAGAATTCCGCTGGGGCTAAAGAAAAACTCAACGCATGAATCTTCACAAATGAGCATATGATTTAGCTCAGTTTGCTTAGCAAAGCTATAGTTGTCTTGCGCGATGATTCGAATAAAGAGTGTTTCTTTGTTTGCAGCTAACTTTACTTTGCTTTTTTGTTTGGTGCCGCCTTGGTACCAAGGGTAAATATTGATATCTAGGGCTGGAACGTTTTGCCAATCAGGGGTGTTGTTATGGACATTTTCAATTAGATACTGCGTCATTGTGTTCTCTTTAGTTATCTAAACTCTAATTTATCTGTGCTTTAATTTTTCTAAGCGTAAATTTATCTAAGTGCTAATATATCAAAGCTTAAGTGAGTCGAGTTATATTTAACACGCTTATTGAGGCTAAACCAGTAAATGTCCATTGAATATTTAAATCAAACAGACGCATGCCATATATTTTATCGTCGAGTTTATTGTGCTTATATGCAGGTCTAGGATCTTGTGATAATACCTGCTCTATCAATAAGGCTAACTCACTGTATTTAGTTTGGTATTGCGATAGATCAGTTTGTGCTTGATCAGTAAAGTTTATTGATACGTCAGCGTTGGGCTCTGTTTGTGCGAAGCCTCCTTGAGCATCAGTAATCGCGTCAGAGTAGGGTACATAAGGCTTGATATCGATAATCGGTGTACCATCAAGTAAATCTAATCCTGAAATATGTAACACTGTTTGTTTCTGCTCGGTGGTTACTTTATCAAGTTTGACCACTGACATACCGATAGGGTTTGGACGAAACGTTGAGCGCGTCGCTAAAACACCGGTTTTTTTATTACCACCTAAACGTGGCGGTCTAACAAGCGGTTTCCAACCTTGTGCTTGAGTACCATGAAAGACAAATATCAACCACAGGTGGCTAAATTGCTCTATATCACGAACGAGCTCTTCATTATTAGCCAAGCCACAAAGGATCACTTTTCCCTTAGCCGCGTTCACTAGGTTGGGTTGTCTCGGAATGGCAAATTTCTCTTTATACGGCGATTCTATGGTGGCAATACGCGCGAATTGAAAACGTTGCTGCTCTTCTTTACTTTGCTCCATGTTACGGCTCAATTGGCTCATGGGGAGCGCCTAAGCGATAAGCTTTACCGTAACAAACAACTTGAGCAACGCAGTGTTTGGTTTCGATATCAACACAACTGGTAAAGATAACGGCATTGGCCTGTTGTTTAAAAGCTAGTTGACGCGCTTGAGTACGAGCATTAATAGGATCTGGCGCGGCAAGATGAGATTTCTTCTGACAATCTTCCCCTTCAACTAAGCCAACATATTCAAAGCTCGACATAAACTCAGCTTCATCTTTGAATATTTTAACTTTGCTGGCGCTGAAATACTCTTTAGCATTGTCGGCTTTCATATTACTGTCAAAAGTGTAATTGCCACTACAACTGAAAAGAAGCGGCAATAATAGCAACAGTGAAGTAGAATATTTATTCATAATGACTCCTTAGTGACGATTATTATTAAGTACCTTGATGACATTGGGCTTTTTGCCTGCAATCCAATAGTGGAAGAGGTGATCAATATCGTTATTTTTTTGTTTCATTAAAATCCAGTTACGCATAAATATTTCAAAGGCACTGTCATTGGTATTAATGGCAAAAGCCATGGATATTTCAGGCCTTGCAGGTTTTGGTACTATAACTGTGTACTCTGGGTTTATGAGCGTCCAAGCCGATGCGGTGGCAGCACCAAATAGCATTCCATCAATATGTTGATATTTTTCTCTGAAAAACAGTCGCGGGGTTGATATCTCCCATGCTGTGGTATTTTCAAAATAACGTTTAACGACATTTTCGCTGTAAAAAATTTCTGGAATACCTATGATTAAATCTTCTCGGGCAACAATATTTTGCCAATCACTAAACTCCTTACGGCGCTCTTCTTTTACCAGAAAGGCTAATGACTGGCTCGAATAGGGCACGGTTAGCGTGTATTCTTGCATATTTCTCGGCGTAACTGGCATGCCAGTGGTAATATCAAGATAACCCGATGAAAGTAACGTCTTGGCTTGATTATGAAAAATTCGGACAAATTCGATTGATACACCCAAATCGTCAGCGAGTAAATTAATTATTTCGATATCAAAACCTACCAGCTTACCGTCACTATTATGAAAGGCGTAAGGTAAGTCATCACGAAAATAGCCAACACGGATAAACCCTCGCTGTTTAATACGTTTTAATACCGAGTTTCCGTTGAATAAACTGCCTTGTTGGCCGCTACCAAACTGCTGGTCTGGCTCTGATAATACCTTAGTTGGTACATCCATAATGATAAAGTCACGTTGAATAAACTTATCATATCCTTGGTATTGATAGCTGATGGCATCGAAAGTGAAACGTAACGCTATAAAAGCTAAAATTGATAAGGTGGGCAGTAACATTAGGTAACGGATAAATGCACGCCATTTAAAAGTAAAGCTATGTAGCATACTCGTCGCGATAAGTAACACTAACGAAACGGCAAAGATAACACTCAGCAGGGCACTAAGGCGGCTAACGATAATGTTTTCAGCGACTAAGAATAAATCGAAAAGTGAGCCCGGTACATTGAATAAGGCTAATAAATTAGGAATGGCTAACGTGGTTGAGCCAAAAAGTTGTGGAATACCGGCAACTAATAATTGTACATAATCACTAGTCGTGACCTGTGAGCCAGAAAACCAAGCGGCAAATAAGGTAAATAATAAGCCCAATAATTTACCACCGACGGGTAAACTAAAGCTAATAGGGACAATAATACTCGGTAAATGGCTGACATCAGCTTTGAGCACTTTGCTGCAGTTGCTGGTGTTGGCATTTTGCTCAATTAACTGTTTTGCTTTTTCAACAATCAGTGGAATGACAATAAAAAAGCTGCCAGTAGCAAAAGCGGTGATCATCGCTTCGCGCGAACACTTTAAAATTTGACGATAACTGAATGCTGTAATGGTCGCGACTATGGCTGGTAATATGACAAAGGCTAGTAAAAAAACTAATACAGCACAGGTGACTATATAAACCTGTAAGCCGTCTAGTTGTTCACTATCTATGGTCACTGCAGCGCGTTGGGCAATACAAAATATCCCAATAGGCGCGAACTTCATTACTATGTTACTCACATTGACCACTGCATTATTGAGACCATTTAATGCTGATAATGTGGTTTTCTTTGCTTTTGCTTGCATTAAGCCAACGCCAATAAAAATACTAAACAGTACAATGCTAGGTATTAAACCATTAGCGAGTGCGTAAAAAGGATTGGTTGGAATAAATAAGGAAATAATATCAAATTCAGGCGCAGTGCTTATGGTATTAAGGCTATAAAAACCGGCACTTTTCCAATTAGGGAAAGCAATCGGCGCCAGTAAAATAAAGGCTAAAACAATCGCCAGTAAAGAAGATAAGATAACCAGTGTTTTTATTACCGTGCTGGTGACCTTAGCTGGGGATAAGCTACCAATGCCGACAATAAGCGATAAGGCAATATAGGGAATAGCGGTCATCTGTAGCAACATAACAAAGGCATTGGCTAACTCATTGACACCTAAGTACACAGAGGATGAAAATGAACCTAAGGTCAGGCCAAGCACCATAGCAAAAATAATACGTACGGATGAAGGCACTTTACTAACGAAGTGACTAAGTGTTGTGATCAATGTAGTTATTTCCTAGTAACATCATGGGATGAAAGTAATAGAGTACGCTATTTATATACTGCTAATTGCAGCTTAATGTAAAGTTTTGTTGATTTTATTATTGATAAACAATGATAAATTTTGCGTCTGAAAAAAGAAAAGGTATCTATTACCGATACCTTTTCTCAACAAACCTACAAGTTGCTATTTACCGTGGTAAAGCATTACTTGGGTTATTTAACACGCATACCGGCTTTTGCGCCATCTTCAGGGTTAAGTATCCATAAGTCTTTATCACCTGGACCTGCGGCTAATACCATACCTTCGGACATGCCAAAGCGCATTTTACGTGGCGCTAAGTTAGCCACCATTACCGTATGTTTGCCAATTAAGTCTTCTGGCTGATACGCAGACTTAATACCGGCGAATACTTGGCGAGTCTCTTTACCTTCTTCATCCAAACTTAACGTTAACTTAAGTAATTTATCAGCTTTTTCAACATGCTCAGCATTGATAATTTTTGCGATACGTAAATCGATTTTAGCGAAATCATCAAAACTGATTTCTTCAGAGATAGGATCGGCAGCTAAAGGATCGGCAAGAGCAGCAGAGTTATCTACCACTTTTGGTGCTTTTGATTTCTTCGGCTTTTTCTTTTCCTCAACAGCTGCTGAGCCCGCTAAACTGTCTTTAGACGCCTCTGTCATCGCATTAATTTTATCCATATCAACACGTTGTAACATGGCTTTAAATTTATTGATTTTGTGATCAGTTAATAAGGTTTTATGACCTTCCCAGACTAATTCATCATTTAAGAAGGCTGCAGTATTTTCTGCAAGTACTGGTAATACCGGCTTTAAATAAATCATCAAGGTACGGAACATGTTAATACCAAGAGAACAAATGTCTTGTACTTCTTGCTGTTTAGTCTCGTCCTTCACCAACTGCCATGGTTCTTTCACTGCAATGTATTCATTAACTTTATCAGCAAGTGCCATGATTTCACGCATGCCACGACCAAAATCACGTGACTCATAATGTGCAGCGATGCTATCACCGGCCGCCATTACTTCATCAGCTAGTGCTTGGTCATCAATATTTGTTGATAACATGCCATCAAAGCGTTTAGTGATAAAACTAGCACAGCGTGAGGCGATATTAACCACTTTACCAACAAGATCAGAGTTGACGCGTTGCGCGAAATCTTCAAGGTTTAAATCTAAGTCATCGATGCGGCTAGTTAATTTAGCGGCGTAGTAATAACGTAGGTATTCTGGGTTTAAGTGGTCTAAATAAGTACGACCTTTAATGAAGGTGCCTTTAGATTTAGACATTTTTGCGCCATTAACGGTAACAAAACCATGAGCATATACTGAAGTAGGTTTGCGGTAACCTGCGCCTTCAAGTACAGCAGGCCAGAAAAGACTGTGAAAATAAATAATGTCTTTACCAATAAAATGATAAAGCTCAGCGTCTGAGCCTTCTTTCCAGAAACTGTCAAAATCAATGCTGCTGTCTTTATTACAAAGGTTTTTAAAGCTGCCCATGTAACCAATTGGTGCATCTAACCAAACGTAGAAAAACTTGCCCGGTGCGTTTGGTATTTCAAAACCAAAATAAGGTGCATCACGGCTAATATCCCACTGTTTTAAACCTTGCTCAAACCATTCAGCTAACTTGTTAGCCATTTCATCTTGTAATGCGCCAGAGCGGATCCATTCTTTTAACATGCCTTCAAAAGCAGGTAAGTCGAAGAAGTAATGCTCAGAATCTTTTAATACCGGTGTCGCGCCTGAAACAACTGAGCGAGGGTTAATGACTTCAGTTGGCGAGTAAGTTGCACCACAGTTATCACAGCTATCGCCGTTTTCATCTTCGCTTTTACACTTAGGACAAGTCCCTTTTACGAAACGGTCAGGTAAAAACATACCTTTTTCTGGATCATAAAGTTGTGAGATAACACGGGTTTTAATATGGCCTTTAGCGTGTAATTCATTATAAATATCACTAGCAAGTAGCTGGTTTTCTTCACAATGGGTGGTGTGATAGTTATCAAAGCTGATATGAAAATCAGCAAAATCTGCCATGTGCTCTTCACGCACGCCATTGATCATTTCTTCTGGCGTAATGCCTAACTCTTGAGCTTTAAGCATGATTGGTGTGCCGTGAGCATCATCCGCACAAACAAAATAAGTCTCATGGCCACGCATACGCTGAAAACGTACCCAGATATCTGTTTGAATATGCTCAAGTAGGTGACCTAAATGAATTGAACCATTGGCATAAGGGAGGGCACAAGTGACTAAAATTTTACGCTTTTTTTGTAAAGAATCTTGTGAAGAGTTCTGTGTAGCTTCAGCTAAAGTAGTATCAGACATGAAAAATAGTTGTTTTTGATGGTAATAATGACGGCAATAGTACAGAATTTAACGATGATTTTCATTAGTTGAATGCAACTAATTTCTCTATTTCTCTTTTAAAGGCTTTTAACTTCTTATGTTCGGTAAAATTTTCTCAAAGCAATCCAGTAAAACAGTTGAAAATCCAAGTGATGAAACTCTTGATGACAGCGACGTTAAGCAAGTTATCAAAGAAACATTAAGTGAATATGTCTCTGATAACTTCCCAAAAGGTGTACTGGCTATTTGTCAGCAAATGACCATTGAGGAACAACAAGATATTGTCATTAAGTTAACCATGCCATTTGTGTGTCAGGGGGAGTTGAATGTCATTGCAGAGAGTTTATCGAAAAGTTTAACAAAACCAGTCCATTTTCAAGTGAGCCTTAATATAAAACCAGTGCGCCAGTTTTCTCTCACCAGTGCCAAAGGTGGGGAGCAAGGTAATGTGGCTAATATTATCGCTGTCGCCTCAGGCAAAGGTGGGGTTGGCAAGTCGACGACCACGGTGAATCTTGCTTATGCGTTAATGGCTGAGGGGGCAAAGGTCGGGATTTTAGATGCTGATATATATGGGCCATCAATTCCAGCAATGTTAGGGCTTAAAAATGAGAAGCCTTCTTCAATTGACGGTAAGTTAATGACGCCACTTGATGCAAACGGCTTAAGTGCTATGTCAATTGGCTTTTTAGTGGATGAAGCGGATGCTACTGTTTGGCGTGGACCAATGGCAAGTGGTGCCTTTAATCAACTGCTTACTGAAACCGCTTGGCCAGAATTAGATTATTTACTGATTGATATGCCACCGGGTACTGGAGATATTCAGCTGACTTTAGCACAAAAAGTGCCTGTTGCAGCGGCAGTGATAGTGACAACGCCACAAGATATTGCCTTAATTGATGCAGTAAAAGGCATAGCCATGTTTGATAAGGTTAAAGTGCCAGTTTTAGGCATTGTAGAAAACATGAGTTACCACCTTTGTGAAAGTTGTGGTCATCAAAGCCATATCTTTGGTGAATCTGGCGGTGAGCATATGGCAGAAGATCATCAAACCAAGTTATTAGGACAATTACCGCTAGATATCGCCATTAGACAAGATGCTGATTTAGGAGAATCAGACATTATTCAAAATAGCGCTGGTGAAATAGCTAATCATTATCGTAAAATAGCGCGAAATGTATCGGCGCAGTTATTTTTGCAGTGTGACAATGCCAGTCCATTCACGGCAACAATAGCAACAAAAACAATATAAGTAACTTAAGCGACTCAATCTTGAGTGCAAATAAGGTAAAAAAGCCATTATGAGATTATGTGATAAAGATATAGAACAATACCTTGATGATGAAAAAATTATCATTGAGCCAAAACCAGATAGTTCGATGATCTCAGGAGTCAGTGTAGATATTCGCTTAGGTAATGAGTTTAGGGTTTTTCAAGACCATACCGCACCTTATATTGACTTAAGTGCGCCAAAAGCTGAAGTGCAAGAAGCGATGAACTCGATTATGAGTGAAGAAATACATATCGCCGATGGTGATGCTTTCTTTTTGCACCCTGGTGAACTTGCGCTAGCCGTTACTTACGAATCAGTAACATTACCGGCAGACATTGTTGGTTGGTTAGACGGCCGCTCGTCACTAGCACGTTTAGGTTTAATGGTACACGTAACAGCGCATCGTATTGATCCAGGCTGGTCAGGGCAAATAGTCTTGGAATTTTTTAATAGTGGTAAATTACCATTGGCATTACGTCCAAAAATGAAAATTGCCGCATTAAATTTTGAAACTATGTCATCTGCGGCTGCGCGTCCTTATAACAAGCGTGAAGATGCAAAATATAAAGATCAAAAAGGTGCTGTAGCAAGTCGTATTAGTCAAGATGATAGCGAGTAGCTTATTGGTTATTAGCTAAAAAGCTGATTGATACACTTAAAATAGCGGGCAATTAGCTCGCTATTTCTATTTTTGAGGCAGGAGAAATTTGGTTAACACAGGTTTCTAATGCATGGATAAGCTTTTCGTTATCATGGTGATGAGATACTTTATTGTGCGCTAAGTCTTGGCAAATTACGTTGACTCTATCTGAGTGAGTATTCTTATCCTGACAAATAACACTGTCAATGGGCATAGAACCAATATTCTTTTCAATCCAATTTAACTTCTCATCCAAAGTTAACTGAGCAGCAGGGCTCTTTTCAGCAACAATATTATCAATAAAAACACAGTGACCTTTGCGTCGTTCGATTGCTTTAGTGATATCCCTAACCAACAATGGCGGTATAACACTAGTTAAGAAGCTACCAGGGCCTAAAATAATCAAATCAGCATTTTGAATCGCTTCTTTACAAGGCTTAATTGTTTTAACTAATGGCGCTAACATTAAGTCGTTAGGCATAATAGGCATATCATCAACGGATAACTCACCAAGTCGACAACGTCCTTCTGGGTAGAAAGCCATTAAATCAGTAGGTGTTTCAGACATTGGCAATACTTGTGTTCTAACACGTAATAGTCGACGCACAAGCTTAATTGAGTCCATTGGGCTTGATTGTACTTTACCTAGACCGTAAAGAATTAAGTTACCTAAGTTATGACCGCCAAGTTCATCTTCCCCTTCAAAGCGAAAATTAAAAAGTTGACTTCCAATGGAGTTTTCATCGACTAATTGTGTCAAACAGTTTCGTAAGTCACCCCAAGCAATAGTGCTACTTCTTTTTCTTAAGCGACCAGTTGAGCCGCCATTATCGGTAGTTGTCACAATGCCGGTAAGTTGGTTACCCATAAAAGAGAGGGTAGAGAGAACACGACCTAAACCATGTCCGCCGCCAATGGCGACAATATTTAGAGTTTTTAGCTGCATACTTACTGCTTTCTTATTGTATGTCTTGAATTAAGTAAACCATACCGCTAAATTGCAGAAAGATAAAGTAACACTGTTGTGACATATTCAGCTTTAGCTATCAAATGATGGAATAGTCTACAACTCTGTACCCCTAGGTTTGAGTTGCCCGTTAAGATTTAAGTATTTTGTACTGGTTGATATATACACAATCATAACAGCGAGTTACTGAAAATAAGATAATAAATAGCCAGCTTGTTCATTATGCGATCAGTTAAGGCATTTCTTAGTAAAAAAATGCTTTTTTTTAGAAATAAGTGTTGACAGTTTCATAGCTGCTGCTTAGAATGCGCCTCGTTTTCAGCAAGTGTTAGGTCCACTGGTTGAGAGCATGTTTAATAGCTATTAGGCCAGTTATTAAATAACCCGAATATTTCGGGGCTATAGCTCAGCTGGGAGAGCGCTTCGCTGGCAGCGAAGAGGTCTGCGGTT
>OLII01000292.1_pt1 | contig 19851 bp, 17 predicted proteins | sample 1609481 | NCBI WGS metagenome assembly OLII01 (sample SAMN05416859, study PRJEB24817) | seawater metagenome | isolation source: Sea water | place: Canada:Atlantic | collected 2013-11 | reverse complement strand
GTGGGCTCGGAGATGTGTATAAGAGACAGATGATAATGGTCATGTAAAATCTATTATTATTGAAGAAACGGGTGAAGAAATTGAATGTAATGTCGTTGGTTTAACAGCGGGGGTTTCACCAAACATAGACTTTTTGAAAAATTCTGATATAGAAACTAATCGAGGAATTTTAGTGAATAGATTTTTAGAAACTAATACCAAAGATATTTTTGCCATTGGAGATTGTGCAGAACAACGGGAAGCCATTGGAAATAGGAGACCTATAGAAGCTGTCTGGTATACTGGCCGTATGATGGGAGAAACACTTGCTCAAACTATTTGTGTCAATAGAATTGAATATAAACCAGGACATTGGTTTAACTCTGCAAAGTTTTTTGATATTGAATATCAAACTTATGGTTGGGTATTTGGAGAAAGAGGAAGACCCGATTATGAAAAACATTTTCATTGGAAACATACAGATGATACAAAATGCATCACTATCGCTTATCATAAAAATTCTAACCATTTTTTAGGAATCAACACTTTTGGAATTCGAATGCGTCATGAAATTTTTGACAAATGGTTAACCGAGAAAAGAGATGTAAATTATGTATTAGAATACTTAGCAGATGCCAATTTTGATCCTGAATTTTACGCTCTTCATGAAAAAGAAATTATTGCACAATTTAATCAAGAAAACGGTACTTCTATTGAATCAAAAAAGAAAAGCTGGAAACGAATTTTTACAAAAACTTAAGAGATGATAAAAACAATACAAAAATTAGGATTGATTCTCTTTTTAATAGGCTTATCAATTTTTACCGCAACTATTTTTACAGGTTCTTTCAGTTTAACTCAATCTGAATTGGATTCTTTTATTTCAGAAAAAGGATATAAAAGTGAAATCATACAAAAAGAGTTACAAAATGCAGTTGTAAGCTCAGAAAATCAAAATATTTTTCAGTTTTCTAGTGGAGTTGTAAATGCCCTTGAAACTTCAAATGCATATTATGAAAATTTAATAGAGAAATATGATGCTGAAAAGAATTGGGATAAAAAAGGAGCACAATATCAATACATCATTTTTGATAAACCGCATTCATTAAGTTACCAATTAGCAAAAAAAGTAGGAAAAGGTTTTGTACCAGAAAATAGGTTACTAGCTTGGTTGTTAACTTTTGGCTTGGGTATTTTAGGTGCTTTATTATATATTATTCCTGATGTAATTTTACTAGGACCACCAGGAATAAAAAATAATGGAATTTTCTTAAATGCAGCAACCAACAGAGGTTGGATTGGTTGGTTTGCATTCGTTTTCCTAGTTTCATTTTACATCCTATTATATTTTTATCCAGATTTAATTGTAAACTGGGTTTATTTAGTTGACGGAATTAGTGAATCTATTAGCGGAAACTCAGCTAGTCAATGGTTCTTATACGGCTTTTTATATTGTACAGTGATGACTGTGATGGCAGTGAGAATGTATATAAAATATCGTCATAATAAATATCAAATTTTAAGAACTACTTCCGTTTTATTCTTTCAAATTGTGTTTGCTTTTTTAATTCCAGAAATTTTAGTTCGTTTCGATAAACCTTGGTACGATTTTAAAAATGCTTTTCCTTTAGATTACGATTTCTTCTTTAAATGGAACTTAGATGAGTTACTAGCAAACGGAAATTTCGGATTATTTATTCTAGTTTGGGGAATTATTTTAACCATTGTTATTGTTCCTGTGATGGTTTATTTCTTCGGAAAAAGATGGTACTGTTCTTGGGTTTGTGGTTGTGGAGGATTAGCAGAAACTTTGGGTGATCCTTACAGACAACTTTCAAGCAAAACATTGCTTTCATGGCGAGTAGAAAGAATTGTAATTCATGCTGTTTTAATCTTTGTTTTGGTGATGACAGGCTTTGCTTTATACACTTTTTTCTATGGAGCAGATCAAGTGTTGGGAATTAAAACACAAACCATTCAAGATATTTATGGGTTTTTAATCGGTGCTATTTTTGCCGGTGTCATTGGAACAGGGTTTTATCCAATCTTTGGAAACCGAGTTTGGTGTCGTTTTGGTTGTCCTTTAGCAGCATATTTAGGTTTTGTGCAACGTTTTAAATCAAGATTTAGAATTACAACTAACGGTGGCCAATGTATATCTTGTGGAAATTGCTCTACCTATTGCGAACAAGGAATCGATGTAAGAGCCTATGCGCAAAAAGGAGAGAATATTGTACGTTCTAGTTGTGTAGGTTGCGGAATTTGCTCTGCTGTTTGCCCTAGAGGAGTTTTAAAATTAGAAAACGGACCTGAAACTGGAAGAATAAATCCGACTGAAATTTTATTGGGTAATGATGTTGATTTGATGACATTTGTAAACCATAAAAAACAAGAATAATCAGAAGCTAAATTCATGACGAACATCATCAAGGTAATTATTCCCGCCTATAACGAAGAAGGTTCTATTGCAAACGTAATAAACGATATCCCAAATATTGTTGATGAAATTATTGTCATCAGCAATAATTCAACTGATAAAACTGAAGAAAATGCGCTAAAAGCAGGAGCTACAGTTTTACAAGAATCTAGAAAAGGTTATGGCTATGCTTGTTTAAAGGGGATGAAATATATCGCTTCGACTTCGCTCAGCGACCAAGAAGAAAAACCTGATATTATCGTTTTTTTAGATGGCGATTATTCTGATTATCCAGAACAATTGACAGAACTTGTTGCCCCAATCATTAATAATGATATTGATTTTGTTATTGGTGCTAGAGTCAAAGAATTAAGAGAAACTGGTTCTATGACACCTCAACAGGTTTTTGGGAATTGGCTAGCTACATTTCTGATGAAGTTATTTTTTGGTGCAAAGTTTACAGATTTAGGTCCATTTAGAGCTATCAAATATCAGAAGTTACTACAATTAGAAATGGAAGACAAAACCTATGGCTGGACTGTAGAAATGCAATTGAAAGCCATCAAACAAAAGTTTTCATATATAGAAATTCCTATGAAATATAGAAATAGAATTGGAGTCTCTAAAGTTTCTGGGACCGTAAAAGGTTCTATATTTGCTGGTGTAAAAATTTTAGGCTGGATCTTCAAATACAGTTTTAAATAATGGTTTTAGAGTATATAATTATTGTCATTTATTCTTTTGCGCTCATTCTTATTTTCATGTATGCGTTGGCACAATTAAACCTACTCTTTAATTATATAAGTGCTCAAAAAAAAGAGGACACCAGTCCTAAATTAGATTTTACAAATTCTGAAGAAATTCCTTTTGTAACGATTCAACTTCCTGTGTACAACGAAATGTATGTCATGGAACGTTTGTTAGAAAACATTGTCAAATTAGACTATCCGAGAGCGAAATTAGAAATTCAGGTATTAGATGATTCTACGGATGAATCTGTTGTTACTACAAAAAAGCAAATCAATGAACTTCAAAAAACGGGCATAGATATTCAACACATCCAAAGAAGTAACAGACAAGGTTTTAAAGCTGGAGCCTTAAAGGAAGGTTTAGAAATTGCTAAAGGAGAATTTATTGCCATTTTTGATGCGGATTTTTTACCTGAAAAAGATTGGTTGTTACAAACGATTCCTTATTTCAAAAATGAAGAAATTGGGGTTGTTCAGACTCGATGGGGACATATCAACAGAAATTATTCTACACTTACAAAAGTGCAAGCTTTTGCTTTGGATGCACATTTTACATTAGAGCAAGTTGGAAGAAATAGCAAAGGTCATTTTATCAATTTTAATGGAACTGCTGGTGTTTGGCGTAAAGAATGTATTCTAGATGCTGGAAACTGGGAAGGCGACACCTTAACTGAAGATTTAGATTTAAGTTATAGAGCGCAGTTAAAAAAATGGGAGTTTAAATATTTAGAAAACGTAACTACTCCAGCAGAATTACCAGTGATTATTAGTGCTGCTAGATCTCAACAGTTTCGATGGAACAAAGGAGGCGCTGAAAACTTCCAGAAAATGACTAAACGAGTTCTAAGCAACAAAAATATTTCAATAAAAACCAAAATTCATAGTGTGCTTCATTTACTGAATAGTTCTATGTTTTTGATGATTTTTTTAGTGGCGGTTTTGAGTATTCCAATGTTGTATATCAAAAATGAATATGCCCATTTAAAATCATATTTCTACATGATGAGTTTCTTTGTCATCAGTTCTATCATATTCTTTATTTGTTATTGGTATATGTTTAAGAAAAGTTATGGTGGTGGGATCAAAAATTTTATAAAATACACAGGGACTTTCTTTACATTCTTTTCTATTGCTATGGGGTTCTCTTTACACAATACTATTGCCGTTTTAGAGGGGCATTTTGGTAAAAAAAGTGAATTTGTAAGAACTCCAAAATTTAATATAAAGACCCTAAAAGATACTTGGAAAAAAAACAAATACATTCGAAAAAAACCATCGGTTCATGTAATAATTGAAGGCGCTTTAGCTCTTTATTTTGCATTTGGTATGTACAGTGCATTTTTAGTAGGAGAACAGGGTGGTGATTTTGGTTTATTTCCTTTTCATTTGATGTTGTTCTTTGGTTTTGGATATGTTTTTTGTAAATCAGTTTTCTCTAAAGCCTAAGCATGAATTTATCTCAAAAAAATAGAACTATACTAGCCATCTCAGCTAGTATCGTATTTTATTTTTTATTTGCTTATTTCTTAGATAGAACAAACTTCATTCAACTAACATTTCAATATGTAATTTTATTTATTCCGTTCTGGTATTTCATAAAAAAAGAGAAAGATAATTTCCCTCTTTTAGTGGGTATCGCTATCTTATTTCGATTAATTTTCCTCTTTGCTATTCCTAATTTATCTCAAGATTTTTATCGATTTATTTGGGATGGAAGAATGATTTTAGAAGGCTTTAATCCGTATATTTCTATTCCTGAAACCTTTATTGATCAGCGCAATTTTCCAATAAACCAAACTATTGATTTATATGATGGAATGGGACCTTTAAATGCCAGTCATTTTACCAATTACCCTCCCATAAATCAGTTAAATTTTTTACTTGCTGCCATTTTCGCAAAGTCTAGTATTTTAGGGTCTATTGTTACTTTACGATTGCAAATTATACTAGCGGATATTGGAATTATTTACTTTGGAAAACTGATTTTAGAAAAACTAAAATTACCAATTCATTATATTTTTCTCTATGTTTTAAATCCGTTTATCATCATTGAATTAACAGGTAATCTACACTTCGAGTCGGTGATGCTATTTTTCTTGGTTTGGAGTTTGTATTTACTACTTCAAAAAAGGTGGATTTGGGCGGCAATTCTTTTAGGTATTTCTGTTTCTATAAAATTGATTCCACTCTTGTTTTTGCCATTATTTTTTCAATGGTTTACTTCGACTCCACTCAGCAACCTAACTTCGACTCCGCTCAGCAACCTAATTTCGGCTCCGCTCAGCAACCAAACTTCAGCTCCGCTCAGTAAACAAAAAAAAAGACCTCATTATTTAAAAGGTTTTTTAAAATTCATCTCTTTTGGAGCTATTGTAATTATCACAAATATCATTCTATTTCTTCCTTTTCTATCTTCCGAATTAATCAGTAGCTACACCAATTCTGTGGGTTTATGGTTTCGAAATTTTGAGTTTAACGCAAGCATCTATTATATCGCAAGAGAAATTGGGTATTTGTTTAGAGGTTATAATGAAATAGCAATTATTGGTAAACTATTGCCCGTTGTAACAATCCTTTTTCTGGTCATTATCACTTTTTTTAGAAAAAATAAATCCCCTCAACAATTGATAACAGCATTGTTAATAGCAATCTCTTTTTACTATTTTACGACAACAACCATGCATCCTTGGTATTTAGCAACGTTGGTTTTGTTGTCTGTTTTTACAAAATATCGTTTTCCAATAGTTTGGAGTGTTGTTATTATTTTAAGTTATCAGGTCTATGCTAATAATCCTTGGAAAGAAAATTTATGGTTTGTAGGTCTAGAATATTTAATTGTTTTTGGATTTTTATTTTGGGAAATATTTCAAATTAAAAAATCAAAGACCGCTCTTAATCTGTAAAAGAAACGGTACTCTGACGCTCTCTATTCACATGTAATTTGGTCACATCGGGTCTAGAATAATGTCCGACAACATCAAAGTTTTGGCGTTCTTCTAAAACTTTATTAAAATCTAAGGTATGGTAAAAAACACCTTCTTTATTGATGATTGGCTCAACCAACCATTCTCCGTCTGGACCTGCAATACAAGAACCTCCATTAGCTAAAACATCAGGTGCATCTTGTATGATTTTCTCAAAATGTGGTGTATTGCTAGGGAAGTCTGTTTTATTCATCAAACTAGAAACAGAAATTACATAGGAACGAGATTCTCTAGCTATAAAACGTGTAATATCTTTGGTATTATGATCGCTTCCTGGCCAAACAGCAATATGTAAATTTTCTCCTTGTCCGTACAATGCCGTTCTTGGTAAAGGCATCCAATTTTCCCAACAATTCAAACCTCCTACAGTAAAATCTTTTAGCGGATGCACTTGTAATCCATTTCCGTCTCCTGGCGCCCAAGTTAGTCGCTCATCATAAGTTGGTTGCAGTTTTCTATGAACTGATTTTATTTCTCCTTCTTGATTAATATAAACCAAAGATGCATAAATACTATGTCCACCTCTATTTTGAGCACGTTCCATAATTCCAAGATAAACAGCAATATTATGTTCTTTTGCTAATTGACAAATGGAATCTAATTCGCCTTTTTCTAGGGTAACAGAATTCTGAACATAATGCGCATGCAATTCTTTTTGAACAGAAGAATTCCATGCTGCTCCATTAGTTAAAGCAATCCAAAACGGATAACCAGGCAACAAAGCTTCACCAAAAACAATCAGTTCTGCTTTTTCTTTTGACGCTTCTTTGATAGAGTTTTCTATTTTTTGAATGGTTAATTTTTTATTTAACCAAACCGGCGCTATTTGTGCTAATGCGACTTTAAGTAAATTAGAGTTTGTCATATTTTTTACTGTGACTTCGACTTCGCTCAGCCACCTATCATTATTAATTCATTATACATTTATATTCACAACCAAACCTTCATTTGCTCTGACATTAAAAACCGTTTGATCTTCAAAAATTAAATACTGTCCTTTTATTCCCACTAACTTTCCGGTATAAGATTGTTCTTTAACAATATTTAAACTTTTAGGTTTCTCTGGATATTGATGGACAGGAAAATTGATATGAGTTTCTGTATTGTTTTCTATAAAATATTCTTGCGCTTCTTCAGGAATGTATTGTCGTAATTTATGTTGCCATTCTTTTAAATCAGCATCTTCAATATCATTCTTTAACATCTTTCTCCAATTGGTTTTATCAGCTACATACTGTTTTAAAGCAACTTCTGTAATCCCAGCTAAATATCTATTGGGAACCTCCACAATTTCTATCGCTTCATGTGCTCCTTGATCTATCCAACGCGTTGGAACTTGTTGTTTTCTAGTCACCCCTACTTTTACATTACTTGAGTTTGCTAGATAAACAATATGCGGTTGTAATTGTACCGATTTTTCATATGCTAAATCTCGATCCTCTTTTCCAAGATGTGCAGTACTTAATTCGGGCCTCATAATCCAATCTCCTGCAGTTGGCGTTTCAAAAAAACAGGATTTACAAAATCCTTGACGATAAATCTCCTTTTCTAAATGACAATTCATGCATTCATATTTCACAAATTTTAACTCTAAATCACTGTATAACAACTGATTGACATTTACAAAATCATCACCCATCTCTAAATAATACTGAATAATATCCGTATTTTCAGTCATCATCTTTTTTAAAACTCCTTGGTATTGCATCTAAAATATTTTTCTATTTTTAACTCCGTCTAATAAGTGCTAAACAAACTTACGGCAAAAAATCAACTTACTAAACTCAGAATCGTACATGGCAATTCCATTTGTTAATTCAATTATCTCTTGGTTTCTTAAAAAGAGAAAGCATCAGATGGAGTTATTTATTAAATATCCTGTCGATGTTCAAGAAGAGTTAATTCTACGTTTGGTTCAATTTGCAAAAAGTACCGAGTTTGGTGAACAGTATGATTTTACCGCTATCAATACCTACAAAGATTTTGCAGCAAGAGTCCCTATACAACGATATGAAAGTTTTGAACCTTTAATTGAACGTTGTAGAAAAGGAGAACAAAATTTATTTTGGCCAACAAAGATTAAATGGTTTGCTAAATCTAGTGGGACCACCAATGCAAAAAGTAAATTTATTCCTGTGAGTGATGAGGCGATTGAATATTGCCATCTAAAAGCAGGAAAAGACATGCTATGTCTCTACATTAACAACAACGAAGACACAGAGCTTTTTAACGGAAAAGGATTGCGTCTAGGAGGAAGTTCTGCCATTTATGAAGACAACAATTCTTACTTTGGAGATCTTTCTGCAATCATTATAGAAAATATGCCTTTTTGGGCTGATTTTAGTTCAGCTCCCAGACAAGAAACAGCTTTAATGACAGAATGGGAGACCAAAATGGAAGCCATTATCAATGAAACTATCCACGAAAATATTACAAGTTTGGTGGGTGTTCCTTCTTGGATGTTGGTTCTATTAAACAAAGTTTTAGAAAAAACGGGGAAAGACAATATTTTAGAAGTTTGGCCAAATTTAGAAGTCTATTTTCACGGAGGTGTAAACTTTAATCCTTACCGAGAGCAATACAAAAAACTAATTCCTAAGAAAGATTTTAAATATTACGAAACCTATAATGCCTCAGAAGGTTTCTTTGCCTTACAAGACATCAACGGGTCTTATGATTTGTTATTGATGTTAGATTACGGAATCTTTTACGAGTTTATTCCTATGAGTGAATACAAAGGCGAAAACTCAATAGCAATTCCTTTATCCGAAGTAAGAAAAGGTGTGAATTATGCTATGGTTATTTCTACAAACGGTGGTTTATGGAGGTACTTAATTGGTGATACTGTAAAATTCACTTCTTTAAAACCTTATCGGATTAAAATTACTGGGAGAACTAAACATCATATCAATGTGTTTGGAGAAGAATTAATTATTGAAAATGCAGAAGAAGCTTTAAAATTAGCTTGTAAAAAAACCAAAGCTACCATTACTGATTATACAGTTGGACCTATTTTTATGGATGGAAAAAAACAAGGAAGTCATGAATGGGTAATTGAGTTTGCAAAAGCACCAAAAAACTTAAAATACTTTACTGAATTATTAGACAATGCTTTAAAATCTATCAACTCAGATTATGAAGCAAAACGTTATAATAATATGACCTTAGTGATGCCAACGGTTCATAGCGTTAAAAAAGGACTGTTTTATTCTTGGCTAAAGCAACAAGGAAAATTAGGTGGGCAACACAAAGTGCCAAGACTTTCTAACAGTAGAGATTTTGTAGAAAAGTTGTTAAGTCTCTAAATTTTACGCTCCACTACATAATCAATCATTTTTAATAACGAAGACTTATATTCAGAGTCTGGATAATTGTCTAGAATTGTTAAAGCTTTGTTTTTATAGTCGTGCATTTTGTCAATCGTATATTCTATCCCACCACTTTGTTTTACAAAAGCAATGACTTCTTTGACACGTTTTTTGTCCTTGTTGTGTTTTTTAATGGAATTAATCAACCATGCTTTTTCTTTCTTAGAACAATTATTTAAAGTATAAATTAAAGGCAAAGTCATCTTTTGTTCTTTGATATCGATTCCGGTTGGTTTTCCGATTTTTTCTTCAGAATAATCAAATAAATCGTCTTTAATTTGAAAAGCCATTCCGATGTTCTGTCCAAACTGTCGCATTTGCTGAATGGTATCTTGATTGGCGCCAACAGAGGCAGCTCCTATTCCACAACAGGCAGCAATTAAAGTAGCGGTTTTCTGACGAATGATTTCATAATAGATTTCTTCGGTAATATCGAGTTTTCTAGCTTTTTCAATTTGCAGTAATTCTCCTTCGCTCATTTCACGAACTGCAATGGAAATCAACTTTAATAAATCAAAATCTTCATTGTCTATTGACAATAATAATCCTTTTGACAATAAAAAATCACCCACTAAAACGGCAATCTTATTTTTCCACAAAGCATTGATAGAGAAGAAGCCTCTTCTTCGGTTGCTATCGTCTACAATATCATCATGAACTAGTGTTGCGGTGTGAATTAATTCTACCACAGAAGCACCACGATATGTTCGTTGATCAAAGCCTCCATTAGAAACCATTTTAGCTACTAAAAAAACAAACATCGGTCGCATTTGTTTTCCTTTTCTTCTTACAATGTAGTAGGTAATTCTGTTGAGCAGTGGAACCTTGGATAACATAGAATCTTTGAACTTTTCTTCAAAGAGTTCCATCTCCTTTTGGATGGGTAATTTTATTTCCTCAACTATCTTCATTTCTGAAGACAAATTTACGAAATATATATGTTAAAGTAGTCCTAAGACTTATTGGCTAACTGGCCACAAGCAGCGTCAATATCTTTACCTCTAGAACGACGAACATTGACTACTATGTCATGCATCTCTAGGTTAGAAATATAGTTATCAATAGCTCTTGAACTCGCTTGTTGAAACTCACCATCATCAATAGGATTGTACTCAATCAAATTAACTTTACAAGGAATTAACTTACAGAAGTCAATTAATGCTTTGATGTCTTCTTTTTTATCATTGATACCATCCCAAACAACATACTCATAGGTTACATGACGTTTTGTTTTTTCGTACCAATAGATCAAAGATTCTGCTAAATCTTTTAGTGGAAAAGTTTCGTTAAAAGGCATGATGGAAGTTCTTACTTCATCAATTGCAGAATGTAAAGAAACAGCTAAGTTGAATTTTACTTCATCGTCTGCCATTTTCTTAATGATTTTTGGAACTCCAGAGGTAGAAACAGTAATCCGTTTTGCAGACATTCCTAAACCTTCTGGTGATGTGATTTTATCAATAGATTTAATCACATTATTATAATTCATTAACGGCTCTCCCATCCCCATAAAGACAATGTTAGACAGTTTATGATTGTGATATAACTGACTTTGCTTATCGATAGCAACTACTTGATCATAAATTTCATCAGGATTCAAGTTTCGCATTCTTTTTAATCTAGAAGTGGCGCAAAAACGACAATCTAAACTACAACCTACTTGACTAGAAACACAAGCAGTGGTTCTTTTTTCAGTAGGAATTAAAACAGATTCTACTATTAAACCATCGTGCAAACGGATTCCATTTTTAATGGTTCCGTCTTTACTTTTTTGCATAGAATCAACTTCGATATGATTAATCACAAAGTTCTCTTGCAACATTTCTCTTGTTTCTTTAGAGATGTTAGTCATGTCTTCAAACGTATGTAATGATTTAGTCCACAACCATTCATATACTTGATTTCCACGAAATGCTTTATCGCCATTCTTTTCAAAGAATTCTCTAAGTTGCTCTTTGGTTAACGATCGTATGTCTTTTTTCTTTGCTTTCATTCTGGTGCAAAAATACAAAACCTCATAGGATGACTATGAGGCTTTTGAGTTTATATTTTGTAATCTAATTAGATAATCAACATTGCATCTCCGTACGTATGGAATTTGTACCCTTCTTTTACAGCTTCTTTATAAGCTTCCATTAAAAAGTCATATCCTGCAAACGCAGCAGCCATCATCATTAAAGTAGATTTTGGTGTATGAAAATTTGTTATCATTGAGTTAGCGATGCTAAAATCATAAGGAGGGAAAATAAATTTATTAGTCCAACCTTCATAACTATTTAATCTAGCACTTGCTGATACAGAAGACTCAACAGTACGCATTACAGTAGTTCCTACAGCACAAATTCTTCTCTTAGATTCAATTGCATTATTAATCATATCTGCACTAGCTTCTGGTATAATAATTTGTTCAGAATCTGTTTTATGTTTCGATAAGTCTTCAACTTCAACAGGACTAAAAGTTCCTAAACCAACGTGTAAAGTCATCTCTGCAAAATCTACTCCTTTAATTTCCAAACGCTTTAATAAGTGTTTAGAAAAGTGTAATCCTGCAGTTGGTGCAGCTACAGCTCCTTCGTGTTTTGCGAAAATTGTTTGGTAACGTTCTTCATCTGAAGCTTCTACTTCTCTTTTAATAACTTTAGGCAATGGAGTTTGACCTAGTTCTAGTAATTTAGCTCTAAATTCTTCATAACTACCATCAAATAAGAAACGTAAAGTACGCCCTCTAGAGGTAGTATTATCAATTACCTCAGCTACTAAACTATCATCATCTCCAAAAAATAATTTATTTCCAATTCTAATTTTTCTTGCCGGATCTACTAAAACATCCCACAATCTATTTTCAGCATTTAATTCTCTCAATAAGAAAACTTCAATTCTAGCTCCCGTTTTTTCTTTATTTCCAAACATTCTAGCAGGAAAAACCTTGGTATTATTTAACATCATTACATCACCTTCCTCAAAGTAATCAATAACATCTTTGAACACTTTATGTTCAATAGTTTGCTCTTTGCGATTCAAAACCATTAATCGAGCTTCATCTCTGTGTTCTGCTGGATATTCTGCTAATAATTCATCTGGTAAGTCAAAACTAAAATGGGATAATTTCATAGATTCTTTCTATTATTTAGGTTAAGGAATGTGTTCGTTCTACTAAAAAGCTTGAGGCTCAAAATAACTCATTTCATTAAGTAGATTAATTGTAAGGCGGCAAATATACGATTTGCGAATAGGCGTTGTCAAGTGTTTGACCAAATAATTTATGCTTTATTTAATTGAAAACCAATTTGCTGTAGGTCTTCCCAAAAATTTCTGTAAGATTTAGTAACCACATTTGCATCTAAAATATTTATGGGCATTAAGATTGCTAAAGGAGCAAAAGCCATAGCCATTCTATGATCGTTATAGGTTTCAATAGAAACATTTGAAATAATTTTTGAGCTACCTTCTAAATACAAACTGTCATTGGTCACAGAAATTATTGCTCCTAATTTTGTGAGTTCATTTTTTAAAGCTTCCAATCGATCTGTTTCTTTAATTTTTAAGGTATGTAACCCATCTAAATCACAAGAAACACCCAACCCAAAACAGGTTACTGCTATTGTTTGTGCAATATCTGGAGCTTTATTTAAATCGAGTTGTAGAAGTTCCTTTTTTGACTCTGCAACTTTCTTAAGAATAATACTGTTTTCATCAAAAGTTGTAGACACTCCAAAATGCTCATAAATATCAGCTAAAACTGCATCTCCTTGTAAACTTTGTTTTTTATAGGATGACAATCTTATTTCTGAACCAATATCACTTAAAGCAATAATTGAGTAGAAATAAGAAGCTGAACTCCAGTCTGACTCAACCACTAAATCTTGTTGCTTTGAATTCTGATGAGGTTTTACTTGAATCGTTTGTCCTTCAAAACTTGTTTCAATTCCAATTTGATTCAACAAAGAAAGGGTCATTTTAATATATGGAATCGATGTAATTTCTCCTAGTAATTCAACCGTCAATCCTTCTGGCAAACTTGATGCAATCAATAACAAAGCAGAAATATATTGACTACTTACATTTCCATTAATTTGCACCTTGTTTTCTTTCAATTCTTTCCCCGTAATTTTTAAAGGCGGATATCCTTCTTTGTCTACATAAGAAATCTCAGCTCCTAAATCTTTTAACGCATCCACTAAAATTTTAATGGGTCGATTATGCATTCTATCAGAACCTGATAAAATAACAGTTCTGTTTTTTTGGGCAGCAAAAAAAGCTGTTAAAAAGCGCATTGCAGTTCCAGCATGCCCAATATTTATTTCAGAATCTTGAGTTGAAAGTGCGTGTTGTAAATGATGTGTGTCATCAGAATCTGATAAATTACTGATGGTGATTCTAGAAAATAATTGCTGCAAAATCAATAATCTATTCGACTCACTTTTAGAACCAGAAATAAAAACACTCTTGTTAATTAACTTATTTTCAACACCTTTGATACAAATCTTCATAAATAATTTACTCTCGTTATAAATTCTTAAATTTAGGCTCCAAAAACAAACTAACTAACATGAAAAAAATATTTTTTGTTCTTGTATGTCTTTTAATTTCTGAAAGCTACAAAGTTAACGCTCAAAAGAATTCTACCAAACATTCTGAAGATTATTATAGTGCCACAAAATGGCGAAATATTGGCCCTTTTAGAGGAGGAAGGAGTGCTGCTGTAACAGGAGTTGCAGGAAAAGCAAATCTATTTTACTTCGGCTCTACTGGAGGTGGACTCTGGAGAACGACCGATGCAGGTAATACTTGGGAAAATATTTCGGACGGATTCTTCGGTGGATCTGTAGGTTCTGTGGCTGTCAGTGAATGGGATAACAATGTGATTTATGTTGGTAATGGTGAGAAAACGGTACGAGGAAATGTTTCTTCAGGAGATGGGATATGGAAATCTGTAAATGCCGGAAAAACTTGGGAACATATGGGTTTAGAAAACGCTCGCCATATTCCAAGAGTTCGTATTCATCCTAAAAATCCAGACATCGTATATGCAGGAGTCATGGGTGATTTATATAAATCTTCTGATGAAAGAGGTGTTTACAAATCAACAGATGGTGGAAAAACCTGGAGCAAAAAATTATTTGCAAATAAAGATGCTGGAGTTGTCGATTTAATAATCGACCCAAATAACCCAAGAGTATTATACGCGACAACGTGGAATATTAGAAGAACGCCTTATAGTCTATCTAGTGGTGGTGATGGTTCTGCACTTTGGAAAAGTACTGATGAAGGGGAAACTTGGACAAATATTTCTGAAAACAAAGGATTGCCAGGTGGACTTTGGGGAATTAGTGGAGTTACTGTTTCTCCTGTAAATTCTGATATTGTTTGGGCATTAATTGAGAATGAAAAAGGGGGTGTTTACAAATCAACTGATGCCGGAAAAACTTGGAGCTTAATTAATAGCGAACGTAAATTACGTCAACGAGCTTGGTATTATACCCGTTTGTATGCAGATACGCAAGATGAAGATATTTTATATGTCTTAAATGTACGCTATCATAAATCTACTGATGGTGGAAAAACCTATAAAACGTATAATGCTCCGCATGGAGATCATCATGATTTATGGATTGCCCCAGAAGATAATCAACGAATGATTATTGGAGATGATGGTGGTGCTCAAGTTTCTTTTGATGCAGGAATTAATTGGAGTACGTATAACAATCAACCGACTTCACAATTCTATAGAGTGACTACAGACAATCATTTTCCATATAGAATTTATGGTGCACAACAAGACAATTCAACGGTTCGGATTTCTCACAGAACAGAAGGTCGTTTTATTGGTGAATCAGATTGGGAATCGACCGCTGGAGGAGAAAGTGCTCATATTGCAGTAGATCCTAACAATAATGATGTTGTTTATGGAGGAAGTTATGGAGGATATTTAACTCGTGTAAATCATAAAACAGGAGATGTCAGAGCGATTAATGTTTGGCCAGATGATCCAATGGGACATGGAGCCGAAGATTTTAAATATCGTTTTCAATGGAATTTCCCTATACTATTTTCACCCAATCAAAAAAATAAATTATATGCAGCTTCTAATCATTTGCATATGACCACAAATGAAGGTCAATCTTGGGAGATTATCAGTCCAGATTTGACTAGAAATGACCCTAAAACTTTAGGACCATCTGGTGGCCCAATTACAAAAGATAATACTGGAGTTGAATACTACGGAACTATTTTCGCAGTGAATGAATCTAAATATGAAAACGGATTAATTTGGACAGGTTCTGATGATGGTTTAGTGCATGTTACCAAAGACGGAGGAAAAAACTGGACGAATGTAACTCCGAAGAAAATGCCAGAATGGATGATGATTAATTGTATTGAAATAGATCCATTTATTAAAGGCGGAGCTTATATCGTTGGTACAAAATACAAATCAGGAGATTATCAACCCTACATCTATAAGACTGAAAATTACGGGAAATCTTGGAAGCAAATTACGACTGGAATTGGTGTAGAAGATTTCACTCGTGCTTTAAGAGCTGATCCAAAGCGTAAAGGATTATTGTATGCAGGAACCGAAAGAGGAATGTATATTTCTTTTGACGATGGTTCTTATTGGCAGAAATTTCAATTGAATTTACCAATTGTTCCAATCACAGATTTAGCCATTAAAAACGATAATTTAATTGCAGCTACTCAAGGACGTTCTTTCTGGATGATTGATGATTTAACACCAATTCATCAATTGAGTGCTAGTTTAATGAAAGAAGATGTTATTTTATTTAAGCCTCAAGATAGTTATCGAATGGGTGGTGGAAATGGAAGAACTTCTAAAACAGCTGGTACAAATCATCCAGGTGGTGTTGCCATCAACTATTTTATCAAAGAATTGGGTGAAAAGGAAGTGGCTTCTTTAAGCATTCATGACGCTAATGGAAAACACATTAAAACATACAGTACAAAGCCTGATAAAGAGAAAAAAGAAGAAAAATTATCTGTAAAAGACGGAAACAATATTTTCTACTGGAACATGATGTACCCTGGAGCTGAAAGTGTGAAAGGAATGATTTTATGGTGGGCTTCTTTAAATGGACCCATGGCTTTAGCTGGAGATTATAAAGTAAGCTTAACTGTTGGTGAGACTACGAAATCTCAAAACTTTACCATTGTAAAAAACCCTGTTTCTGAAACAAGTTTGGCGGATGCAAAAGCACAGTTTGATTTCATAAATGATATCAACGAGAAAGTAACCGAAGTACATAAAGCTTTAAAGAATGTGAAAAAAGTGAGAGCGCAAGTAAATACTTTAAAAAAATCTATCAAAGACAAAAAGAAACACAAAGCATTGTTAGAATATGCGAGTACATTGGTAAAAGATATGACGAAAGTTGAGGAGACTTTATATCAAACAAAAAGTAAAAGTGGACAAGACCCGTTAAATTTTCCTATTAGATTAAACAACAAATTGGCACATTTAAATTCGTTGACGAGAATTGGAAGTTATGCACCAACACAACAAGCCATTGATTTTAAAAATGAAATCAATAAAGAAATTGATAAAGAGTTGGCAAAACTCTATGACTTATTTAACAATCGAGTAAAAACATTAAATCAAAAAGTAAAAGATAGTCAGATTGATTTAATTCAGTTAGATTAGTCTAGATTTCTCACTTTCGTTCGAAATGACATAACAATAAAAAAAAGCGACCAATGGTCGCTTTTTTTTTATTTATGCCCAGCAGACTGAGGCTCTCGAAGTCACGCAAAATAACAAAATCACTTTAATAAAGATTCCTGTCTACACAGGAATGACAAAAACCTTACTTCATATTTTTATTAGAAACATATACTCCATACACAAACCCAGCAATTACTTTACTAGCAAAGAAACGCTTCCATTGTTGATCATTGAAATTTGTTTCTGAAACAGCCTCCCAATTTCCAGAAAAAATATCTGAGAAACTATTAAAACACAAAGAAACTATGGAGAGAAAAATAACAAAGACAAAACCAACTTTCATCACATTTGCCCAAAAAGCAGCTTTTTTAATATTTTCTGATAATGCCATTTATTGTAATTTTTTATTGTTTTGATGACGATCGTGATCGCGTTTCGTTTTAATATCTAATTTCTTTTCGAACGATTCTTGCAAATCTATTCCTGTTTGATTTGCCAAACATAACACCACAAACAATACATCGGCTAATTCTTCACCTAAATCTTTTCCTTTGTCGGAATCTTTTTCAGATTGCTCGCCATATCTTCTTGCTATAATTCTAGCCACCTCACCTACTTCTTCTGTAAGCTGCGCCATATTAGTTAGTTCATTAAAATATCGAACTCCATGGTTTTTAATCCAATCGTCTACTTGTTGTTGTGCGTTTTGTATGTTCATGTTCTTTGTTGCAAAGTTTGAAAGAGGTAAAGTTACAAAGTTTTGTTGTTTGAAAGTTACAAAGTTTTAGAGTCGCAAAGTTTCAAAGTTGAAGAAATATTAGTTTGATTATTATGCTTATTTCTGCTAACTTCGTAAGCACCTCATTTTAAATAAAACAAGATTATGAAAGCACTAAAAAAAGAAGACATCAGCCAAGAAATATTTGATTTGTATGATGATTATGCGCACAATAAAATGGACAGAAAAGAATTTCTTCAAAAGCTTTCTTTATATGCCGTAGGCGCCATTACCTTGCCTTCTTTATTAAGTTTTATTTCACCCAATTATATTGATTCGATTACAGTAGCAGCAGACGATGATCGGTTAACATCAGAAATGATTACTTACAACTCTCCAAAAGGAGGTGGAGAAATTAAAGGATTGTATTCGATTCCTAAAGACACTCAAAAAAAGTTACCTGGAATTATCGTCGTTCACGAAAATAGAGGCTTAAATCCGTACATAGAAGATGTTGGAAGAAGAGCTGCTTTAGAAGGTTTTGTAACGCTAGCTCCAGATGCTTTGTCTCCTTTAGGAGGTTATCCTGGAAACGATGATGATGGAAGAACCATGCAACGCAAAAGAGACAGAAATGAAATGTTAGAAGATTTTATTGCTGCCTATGAATATTTAAAAAATCACAAAGATTGTAATGGAAAGGTAGGTGTTGTTGGTTTTTGCTTTGGTGGATGGATTTCTAACATGATGGCAGTACAAGTAACTGATTTAAAAGCCGCTGTACCGTATTATGGAAGACAGCCTAATGATGAAGATGCTGCAAAAATACAATCGCCATTATTATTACAATATGGTGAATTAGATAAAAGAGTAAACGCAGGTTGGCCAGCATTTGAAAAAGTATTAAAAGAAAATAAAATTGCCCACGAAGCACATTTTTACCCAAATACAAATCATGGTTTTCACAACAATACAACACCGCGTTTTGATAAAGAAGCTGCAGATTTATCTTGGAAAAGAACGATTGCGTTTTTTAATAAATATTTAAAAAATTAAAGATTAAACCTAGTGATTAAATTCTTCAGAAAAATACGTTTTACGCTTTTAGAACAGAATAAAACTACTCGTTATTTTAAATATGCTATTGGTGAAATCATTCTGGTGGTTATTGGAATATTAGTTGCTTTGCAAATAAACAATTGGAATGAGTTTAACAAAATGCAACTTCAAGAACAGGAAATACTTAAAGGCCTAAAAACAGAATTCAATATTAATCAAGTTAGATTAGTGTATGTGATGCAAACTAGTGAACAAGCTATAGAAAATGGCAATAAATTAATCACTTATTTCAATCAAGATATTCGTAAAATTCCAGAAAGAAAACTTGATTCTTTATTGTATAATTTTCAACAAGTTTGGACTTTCAACCCACGAAAAGGATTGTTAAATTCTATCATAACTTCAGGGCAAATTAACCTTATCTCAAATGTAGAATTAAAAAATCATTTGGCTTCATTTGAAGAAATGGTTGATGACACACAAGAAGAACAAGATGCAATTAGCATTTTAAACGATAGATATAATACCATTATTGCTGAATATCTTAATCGTGGAAATCAAAATAGAATTGGTTATAAAGCGAACGTAAATGATAGTTTTAAATCCGATTATAATGTTTATTTTAAAGACATTCGTGTATATAATCTTATCAATAATATTATCACCTGGCGTGAGGATATAAAAAGAGAACAAACAGAACAAAAACAATCTATCGATAGAATTTTGGTATTAATAGATAAAGAGCTCAAAAATGATTAAATTTTTTAAGAAAATACGTTTTACACTTATGGAGCAAAATAAAACTTCGCGATATTTTAAATACGCTATTGGTGAAATCATTTTAGTGGTTATTGGCTGTCTCTTATACACATCTCCGAGCCCACGAGACCGTACTAGATC
>OLII01000291.1_pt1 | contig 19852 bp, 19 predicted proteins | sample 1609481 | NCBI WGS metagenome assembly OLII01 (sample SAMN05416859, study PRJEB24817) | seawater metagenome | isolation source: Sea water | place: Canada:Atlantic | collected 2013-11 | reverse complement strand
AAGCGGCTAGTGCGAACGTTTCGTCGTTAGCAATTATAGTTTTGCGGCTTTTTACGAGGCCAACCGCCCCTCGACATGCACCTTGGGTTTCGTGAATCTTGTCGAATCCTAGATCCGCCCCAAAGGTTTACTGTTTTCTATTTCTTTAACTCTTTACTTTCTAAGTATAGGCTCGAACTGCCTATAAACACAGTATACAGCGCTTATCTTAATTAGACAACGTGGTATTTTTTAACCACTTAGCTTAAAAACTATCGATCTAAGTTTTTATTCTTCATTAAGCGACCTTTATCAACCGCCCATTCTCTGTCTTTAATATCAGCACGTTTATCGTGATCTTTTTTACCTTTACCTAAATAGAACTCGAGTTTTACCCAACATTGCTTCCAATACATAGCGGTGGCTATCATTGAATAACCGTTACGTTCAACAGCCCCAATTAATTTATCGAGTTCTTTGCGGTTCAATAAAAGTTTTCTATCGCGGTTTGGATCACATACAACGTGGCTAGAGGCAGCATTAAGTGGCATGATTTCAGCGCCTAATAAGTAGGCTTCACGATCCTTAATATGCACATAGCAATCCGAAATGTTTACTTTGCCACTTCGAATACTTTTAATTTCCCAACCTTGCAAGCTCATACCTGCTTCAAATTTATCGGTAAGCGCATAATTGTGCCTAGCCTTTTTATTTAAAGCGATGGTATTGCTATTAGATTTATTTTTTGATTTTTTCTTAGCCATCTTTATCTTCCATTCCTTTGCCGCAATAAGCAGCAAACGCGGTGATTATACTGAGAATAAATCGCTTTTACATGCCAAATTCAATTTTTATATTAAAATACACAGTTTAATGCGCTTTTTGTGAGGTTTTGTTATGATGTCGACAATTGAAGTGGAGGGGAAATACCAAGTTCATAAAGTTATTTCCCACTCAGCGAGAATCAAAAGGCTTTTAGGCAAGGCATTGATTGCAGAGAATGGTTTTTCCCTTGTCAAAATTAATAACGCGGAATAAAAGCCTTTTGAACACGTCCTTGGGAGCTCGCTAGGAAAGTGATAACTTCACAAAATTTGTTTGATTTAGCCTAACTAGACCAGCACAATTTTACTCGTTCTAACCATCCTAGCGAAACTCTGAGTAGGGAATAAATTTAATGAAATTGGTATATGTGGAGAAAGAATGCCAACCATAAGTCGTAGTGCATTAGTCATGTACAGTGTTGATCAGATGTTCCAGTTAATTAATGATATTCCCGCTTACCCTAGCTTTTTACCAGACTGTAATGACAGTAAGATTTTAAGTGAAGATGAACAAACGGTAACCGCATCATTATTAGTTTCAAAAGGTGGCTTAAGTAAGTGGTTTACCACGAAAAATACCTTTATTTCCAATGAAAAGATTCATCTGTCGCTTGTTGATGGACCGTTTAAGAAACTTGATGGTTATTGGTTACTGACGCCGTTATCAGACGATGCCTGTAAAGTCAGTTTAGAATTAGATTATGAGTTTTCCAGTAAAATAGTTTCTTTGGCTTTTGGCAAAATTTTTGGTCACTTTAGTAATAGTTTAGTGCAAGTGTTTACCCAACGCGCTAAAGAAGTTTATGGAGTTAATGTTTAGTAATGTCTATAGATAATAGCGCTTTAGATAACCTTGGTGATGCTAGCGCAGTTGAAAAAATCACCATTGAAGTTGTTTATGGTGTACCGCACAAGCAAAAAATCCTTACTTTACTAGTTGATAGTGGCTGTACCGTTGAGCAGGGTATAGTTGAATCAGGTATTATTGCTTTGTTTCCTGAAATTGATTTATCAAAGAACAAAGTAGGGGTTTGGAATAGAGCGGTTAAGCTCTCTGAAACACTTAATGATTTAGACCGTATTGAAGTTTACCGTCCACTTATTGCTGATCCTAAAGATGTTAGAAAACGTCGGGCAGAAAAAGCCAAGCAAGAAGGTCGGGCTGATAAAACAACTGGCGGGCGGGTAAATCCTTTACGCGCAGAGAGCAAAAAGTAAAAAGATTTTATATATCAGTAGAATCAAAAAAACGGCATTTATGCCGTTTTTTATTTACTGCAAGATTGATGAAGGGTTAGCCCTTATCAGCACCTTGCGTTACATTAGTTTTATTTTCAACAGGGGCTGTTTCAATGGTACTATTTTCGTCAGTTGCAGTTGCAGTTGCAGATGCATTAAATGGTGTCCTAAAATTTTCAGACACATTGTAGTCACCTACCGCAGATAAAAGCTTGTCATCTTTAAACTTAAGGATAAAGTGTCTTTTGCTATCAAGCTTTTTACTTCGACCTGACTTCAATTTATAAACATAACTCCAAGTATCGTTGTCAAAGGCATCAACAACAACAGGGCTGCCTAGTATGAACTTAACTTGCTCTTTAGACATTCCCATCTGAAGTTTATCAATACTTTTTTGCTCTAAATAGTTACCTTGTGGAATGTCATAGCGGAAAACCCAACTAGAACATGCGGATAAGGTCAGGGCTGTGATAATAATAGCAACACGAAAATACATATAATTTATTTACCTTTAAGTAACTCGGTAGTATGGTCTAAAAGTGTGAGCAGGGATAATACCCAAGCCCAACAAGGATTCAAAGCTATTTATTACATCAAGATACAAAACTCGAAGTTGTTTGCCAGCTAATCACTCCTTATTACACTACATTTTCAGGTAATAAACAGTCTCTCTAACTGGCCAATAGCTCTTGTGCGTTTGCTAAGCTATGTTGTGATATTTTATCACCAGCAAGCAAACGGGCTATTTCTTTGACACGCTTTGACTCACTTAGTTCACTTACTTGTGTTTCTGTTAATTCACCATCAGTTAACTTACTAACAAATAGTTGTTGGTGACCTTTACAGGCCACTTGAGGTAAATGAGTTACGCAAATGACTTGAGTATTTTTAGCAAGTTGTTGCAACTTCTTGCCTACCATTGCTGCGGTAGGGCCACTTATTCCGACATCTACTTCATCGAAAATTAAGGTTGGTGTGACGACTTTGTCAGCAAGTATTACCTGCATCGCCAAACTTATACGGGATAATTCTCCTCCTGATGCGACTTTATGCATGGCTTCGAGAGCTTGGCCAGGATTAATACTCACTTGGAAGCTTATATTATCTGAGCCATTAGTATTGATATTCTCTTTTTGATTTTGCTCATCAACGGCAATATAAAACTGACCATTAGGCATATTTAGCTCTTGCATACTTTTAGTAATTAATTTGCTTAAGCTCTTGGCTGATTTCACTCTAGATATTGTTAGTGTATTAGCGCTATCGAAATAATGTTGCTTGGTTTGCTCAAGCTCTTCAATGATTGTATTGATGCGACTTTCATCATTAGATATTGAAGCGAGTTGTTTTTTTAAATCACTATGGAAGCTAACAAGCCCTTCAGGAGATAGTTGGTGCTTTTTGGCAAGCTGCAAGGCGGTTGAGTAGCGCTCTTCAATCATTGCATAGCTTTGTGGGTCTAACTCTAACTGTTGATAGTAATGCTTCAAGTCGCTATTCGCTTCGTCTAGCTGTATAACAGCATCAGCTAAAATAGTGGCAACATCTGATAACTGCGAATCTACTCGGGCAATTGCTCCTATACTTTCACTGCACTCGCGTAGCGAGTCTAGAATATTGAAACTCTCATTTTCAGAAAGTGACTGTATCGATGTTAATGTTGAATCAAGTAAGTCTTGAGCATTACTGTGGCGCTTGTAATCCTTTTCTAAGGTCGAAAATTCATCTGCTTGTAGTGCAAATTCATCGAGTTCATTGACTTGATACTGAATAAGTTGTTGCTCAGCTTCTCTTTGCTGCTTACTCTGCTGTAAAAGCTCTAACTCTTTATTAAGCTTATTCCATTGTTGAGCGTAATGTTTTACTGCCTCAAGCTTACTCGGATGGTTGGCATAATTATCAAGTAAGCGACATTGTTGATTCGCTTTGACGATCAATTGATGGTCATGCTGGCCATGAATGTTGATCAGAAGTTGTCCGATTTCTTTTAATTGCACTAAGGGAACTTGGCTACCATTAATATAGGATTTAGAGCGACCTTCTGCTGAAATTACTCTTCGAAGAATGCATTCACTGTCGTGTTCAGATACTAAATCGTGCTGTTTAAGCCAAGCCTTTGCCATTTTGTTGTCTTTGGTTTCAAAAGTAGCGGCTAAGTCTGCTTTTTTACAATTAGGTCTAACGACATTGGTGGTTGCTCTGTCACCTAAACATAATCCTAGCGCATCAATGGCTATTGATTTTCCAGCACCTGTTTCGCCAGTAATAGTTGTCATGCCTGATTGCCAGTCGATATCAAGCGAGCGGACGATGGCAAAGTTTTGAATGTTTAGTTGTAGCAGCATAGTATTTCTCAATAGACGTACATGAATAAAAAACCAGTAACTGTTAATTTATACAGGTATTGGCTTTTATTCAAGCTTATTTATAAGAATTTTTTAATTACTTGTGTCGATTGCTTTTTAAGTACGAAGGATGTGAAGGCATATATTAATCGCTATCAGAAGGGCATTGTTTCTTTTGCCACAACGAGTTTTATCCCTGCTACATCGCAATTAAAATGTCGCCATTAGCAATAAAAAAAGGCGATTGCTTGACACTTGAAAACTAACCTATGTTATTAGCTGATGTTTACCAAAACTGCATTAAAGTACCATTAAGCACGTCAACTTGGGCAAAGTTAAAGTCTGGATGTTAAAGCTTGATTTACAATTTCAAGGCATGTGGCAAGCTAAACCACCTTGGTTTTTTCACCGGCGCTAATAAATAGTAATTTATTTATTTGCATCGCACATTGCAAATATTGTCTGCTGATATCGCACTTTGCACAGTCATTGTTGAATATTGAATAATGAATAAGGATTAATGCAGCAATAAAGCTTTTCACTGCCTAATTTTAATACTCAGATAAGAAATGATGTTCCTCTTTAAGTGACTGAAACTACTTTAATTTTAGTTTGGTGGTTTTGGGGGAATCGGTGGGCATCATGCCGAAAAGATTGCATGTTATGTATTTTAATAGCAAAAAAGCTTTTCAAAAAGAGCTGGGTAACTTTCTAAAATATATGGTTAATATTTTATAGTGACATAATATTTTCGGAGTGGCACTTTTTATGCTGTATAAATTGGGCAAAGGTATTCTTTATGTTCGCGTGTTTAATAAAGCAATGAGGTCATTATGAGTAAATTTATATCAATCATTCTAGTATCAATCGTATTACTGAGTTTTAATTCATTCGCATCATTAATAGGCGACGAGGTTTTTCTTACTTGCATGCAAAGTTCTGGTTCTGATCATGAACTTTGTGAGGGTAATAGCGATCTTTCCTCTATTGTCATTGCTGATGTGGAGTATCCTGATTATTTCAACTTTGAAAACTCACTATCAATTGACGTCAACGCCAACTCTATTTGGGTTACTTTTGATAATGGGCCATATTGTGGTTGGTTTACATGTGATGGGCAAGGGTTCTTGGAGTTTTCGTTAACTGATTTGGATTGGGTAGGCATGCCTTCTAGCTTTATAACCGGGATCAATGTAGATACCAATATGACAGGAATACAAACAGGATTTGATGGTAACAGCGTAAATTTTGCATTACCAGAAACATCAGTTAACTCTGATATGTTTGTTTATATTGATATACTTACAGATCACTCTGAAGTGTCAGAGCCTTCAATAATTGCTATTTTTGCATTAGCTTTGATTGGTTTAACATCTCGTCGACTGGTAAAAACGCGTCATTAGTTGATTGTTATTTTACATCTGAAGAACGCGTGACTTTTATACTGATAGAGTGCCTTATGAAAATTGTTTTTAAACACTATGTCTATGTTGATAACAATTTTCTAGGTTGTGGGTTCTAGTGTCGGTAACTCTAGAACCTCATTTATAAAGTATTATGAGCATAAGCTTTATTCGACTAGTCTTAATAGCTTAGTAAAGCTTATTACCCCAGCTTAATTTATTTCGAAGTACATTAAAGTAATCATGATCTAGTGGATGAATAAGACGAATGCTATATTCACTTTTTTTGATGATTACCTCGTCACCAGGCATTACCGACAAAATCACATGACCATCACAGCTTACCTGTAAGTTTTCATGATTATCGTTAGAAAGGATAAGTTTAATCTCACTGTTGCCGTCTACTACGATGGGTCTACTGGTTAGAGTATGCGGAAACATTGGCACTAACGATAGTGCATTTAAATTAGGCGTTAAAATAGGGCCGCCGGCGGACATGGAGTAGGCAGTAGAGCCAGTAGGTGTTGATACGATTAAACCATCTGAACGTTGGCTAAACATAAATGTGCCATCGATATGTACCTCAAACTCTATCATGTTGGCTACTTTACCAGCGTGAAGTACCGCTTCGTTTACTGCGCTGTTTGAGCTTTTTAATTGCCCATGCCTATAGACTTCGGCTTCAATGATAAAACGTTGTTCACTGCGAGATTTTCCGGCAAGGATTTGTTTTAATGGTTCAATTATTTCAGCAGGAGAGAGATCTGTTAGAAAGCCTAAATTACCTCTGTTAACGCCAATTACCCCAATATCAAAACAGGCAAGTACCCGAGCTGCGCCAAGCATATAACCGTCACCACCAACCACTATCGCTAAGTCTGCTTGCTCACCTATATCTGTCAATGAACCCGTATGCATTTCTTTGAGTGGTATAGATGGCGCAACAGAGTTTTCAATAATCACGTGATACTTATTTACCGATAAATAATCATGCAATATTTTAATCGTGGTGCTGGCACCTTCGTGATTTGGTTTGCCTATAAGGCCGATGGTTTTATATTGTTGAGCCATAACGCTATTTTGCTTTTAATTTCTAGGTGTATAGGCAGTTTCGCTGTATTTGAACGGCTTGTAAAGTTCACTTTTTTATAAAATGTATTAATTCATGCTTGAATCCTTTTTTGCTGCCCCCATAATGTCAGCATTAGTTATAAATATTGAGGTTTATTTCCATGACAACTGAGTCAAAAAACAACGAAGAAGAATTAAGTGCAGAGCAATTGGCAGATGAGATTGTTCAACAAGCGGAAGAGCAAGTAGAAGAGCAACATGAGCATGCTGTAGAAGCTATTAGCCCTGAACAAGAACGTATCAATGAACTTGAGTTAGCCTTGGCAGCAGCACAATCTACAGTATCTGACCAAAAAGATTCAGTGATCCGCGCTAAAGCTGAAGTTGATAATATTCGTCGCCGCGCAGCACAAGACGTTGAAAAAGCACGTAAGTTTGCCTTAGAAAAGTTTGCTGGCGAAATGTTAACAACCGTTGATAATCTTGAGCGTGCTTTACAAAGCATCGACAAAGATGATGAAAACAACAAAGGCATCATTGAAGGTGTTGAGTTAACACTACAAGGTTTAATTACCTCGTTAGAAAAGTTTGGCGTTAAAGCGGTAGACCCTCAAGATCAACCATTTAACCCTGAGCTTCATCAAGCAATGTCTATGCAAGAAGTGCCAGATGTTGCACCAAACACTGTTATTGCAGTGATGCAAAAAGGTTACGAGCTGAATGGTCGTTTAATTCGTCCAGCTATGGTTATGGTTTCTAAAGCGGCGCCTTCAGTAGATGCAACTGCTTAATAGCAATTCATCTTGTCGTTGTAATAATTAATTTATTTGTCAAGCGTACTCACTGACTAACGTCAGCTCCGTGCGTTTTCCGCTAAATTAATCATTACAACTTAAAGCTGAATCACTATTACATGTTCAATGTTTAAGTTTAGCGCTTGAATAAATATGAAGAAAACTTTTAAACCAGACTTTTTGTCTGGTTTTTTTATGTCCAATTAAGCTAAATACAATTTTTTTTATATTTTTTACTTTTAATTAGTTGAAAAGTATTTTGTCGACCCCACTTACTATTCAACAAACAATTTAATTAATTTTACTTTATCTTCTTTGAGATAAAGACTAATGAATAGGAGCTCCCAAGATGGGCAAAATTATTGGTATTGACCTAGGAACAACTAACTCATGTGTTGCTGTATTAGACGGCGACAGTGTACGTGTTATTGAAAACGCAGAAGGCGATCGCACAACTCCTTCTATCATCGGTTATACCGCTGAAGGCGAAACATTAGTAGGTCAACCTGCTAAGCGTCAATCAGTGACTAACCCAGAAAACACTTTATTTGCTATCAAGCGTTTAATCGGTCGTCGTTTCGAAGATAAAGAAACGCAACGTGATATCGACATCATGCCATTTGGTATTGTTAAAGCTGACAATGGTGATGCTTGGGTTGAAGTAAAAGGCGAAAAAATCGCACCACCACAAGTTTCTGCAGAAGTTTTAACAAAAATGAAGAAAACTGCTGAAGATTTCTTAGGTGAAACAGTAACTGAAGCAGTAATTACTGTTCCAGCTTACTTTAACGATGCACAACGCCAAGCAACTAAAGATGCTGGCCGTATTGCTGGTTTAGAAGTTAAACGTATCATCAACGAACCAACGGCTGCTGCACTTGCTTACGGTATGGACAAGTCGAAAGGCGATAAAGTTGTTGCTGTTTACGATTTAGGTGGCGGTACGTTTGATATCTCTATCATCGAAATTGATGAAATGGATGGCGAGCACACGTTTGAAGTATTAGCGACAAACGGTGATACCCACTTAGGTGGTGAAGATTTCGATAACCGTTTGATCAACTACCTAGTAGATGAATTTAAGAAAGACCAAGGTCTTGATCTTAAAAATGATCCACTTGCAATGCAACGTGTTAAAGAAGCCGCAGAAAAAGCAAAATGTGAACTTTCTTCAGCACAGCAAACTGATGTTAACTTACCATACGTAACAGCTGATGCTTCAGGTCCTAAGCACATGAACATCAAAGTAACTCGTGCTAAGTTAGAGTCGCTTGTTGAAGATATGGTTAAAGCAACATTGGAGCCACTTAAAGTTGCGCTTAAAGATGCAGACTTATCAGTAAGTGACATCGATGATGTTATTTTAGTTGGTGGTCAAACGCGTATGCCACTAGTTCAAGCTGCAGTTACTGATTTCTTCGGTAAAGAGCCACGTAAAGATGTTAACCCTGATGAAGCAGTAGCTTCTGGTGCTGCGGTACAAGCAGGTGTTCTTTCTGGTGATGTAACTGACGTACTTCTTCTTGATGTTACGCCATTATCATTAGGTATTGAGACTATGGGTGGTGTGATGACTAAAGTTATCGACAAAAACACAACTATCCCAACTAAACAGTCACAAACTTTCTCAACAGCTGATGATAACCAAGCTGCGGTAACGGTTCATGTTTGTCAAGGTGAGCGTAAGCAAGCTTCTGCAAACAAATCTTTAGGTCAATTTAACCTAGAAGGTATTGAGCCAGCACCACGTGGTACACCGCAAATCGAAGTAACTTTCGATATTGATGCTGATGGTATCTTGCACGTTACAGCAAAAGATAAGAACACAGGTAAAGAGCAGAAGATCACTATTAAAGCCTCTTCAGGTTTATCTGATGAAGAAGTAGAGCAAATGGTACGTGATGCTGAAGCTAATGCTGATTCAGATGCTAAGTTTGAAGAATTAGTTCAAGCACGTAACCAAGCTGACGGCATGGTTCACGCTACACGCACTCAAGTTGAAGAAGCTGGTGAAGAATTACCAGAAGAAGAGAAAGAGAAAATTGAAGCGGCTATTAAAGAGCTAGAAGAAGCTGTTAAAGGCGATGACAAAGAAGCGATTGATGCGAAAACTCAAGCGCTTATGGAAGCATCAGCTAAGTTAATGGAAATTGCTCAAGCTAAGCAACAAGCTCAAGGCGCGCCAGAAGGTGCTGAACAAGCAACTGATGCTGGTGCTCCAGCTGATGATGTAGTTGACGCAGAGTTTGAAGAAGTTAAAGACGATAAGTAATTATTTGTCTACTGACTAACTTTATAGCAGCGTTGGAAGTACTCACGTAGTAAACTACGCTCCGTGCTTCCGCCTTGCTCTAAAGTGAATCAGCGACAACTAACCTACTTATTTTGTTAGTTGTCCTTACTTATAGAAAAGCTAAAGCGTCGATATTACTCGACGCTTTTTGTGTATAAGAAATCAGTAATTAATTTTAAAATTGGTGCTGATTTTCTTGATTCTTTTACGTGGTTTATACGCTAAAGAATGACGAAAATTAGTATTATCAACCTGAAGTAAAGAAATAGATTTATGTCAAAACGTGATTATTACGAAACTCTTGGTGTTGCAAACAGCGCTGAAGATAAAGAAATTAAAAAAGCTTATAAAAAGTTAGCGATGAAGTATCACCCAGATCGTACTGCAGGTGATAAAGCTAAAGAAGAAACTTTTAAAGAAATCAAAGAAGCTTATGAGATTTTAAAAGATGACCAAAAACGTGCTGCTTACGACCAATACGGTCACGCTGCTTTTGAACAAGGTGGTCATGGCGGTGGCGGTGGTTTCGGCGGCGGTGGTGGCTTCGGTCAAGACTTCGGCGATATTTTCGGTGATATCTTTGGTGGCGGCGGTGGTCGTGGTCGTCAGCGTCAACAACGTGGTAGTGACTTACGTTATAACGTAGATTTGACGCTTGAAGATGCCGTTAAAGGTAAAAGCTTAGAAATTAAAGTACCGACGTATGTCGCTTGTGAACCATGTGATGGCTCTGGTGCTAAACCGGGTACATCAGCTAAAACATGTTCAACGTGTCATGGACATGGCCAAGTTCAAATGCGCCAAGGTTTATTTGCTGTTCAGCAAACCTGTCCTACGTGTAGTGGTAAAGGTAAAGTTATCACTGATAAGTGTACTTCTTGTCGTGGTCAAGGCCGTGTTGAGAAAACTAAAACGTTATCCGTTAAAATTCCAGCAGGTGTTGATACTGGCGATAGAATTCGTTTATCAGGTGAAGGTGAAGCAGGCGAGAGCGGCGCACCAGCGGGTGATTTATACGTAGAAGTACGTGTACGTGACCACGATATCTTTGTTCGTGATGAAAATCACTTATACTGCGAAGTACCAATTAGCTTTGTGACTGCAGCCCTTGGTGGTGAAATTGAAGTACCTACTTTAGGCGGAAAAGTTAAGCTTAAAGTACCGAAAGAAACGCAAACAGGTAAGATGTTCCGTTTACGTGGTAAAGGTGTTAAATCGGTACGGAGTTCTTCTACCGGTGACTTAATGTGTAAAGTTGTGATTGAAACACCAGTTAACTTATCTGGCGATCAAGCAGATCTTTTACGTCAATTAGAAGAGAAAATGGCATCAAGCAGCAAAAAGCATAGCCCGAAAGAGACTGGTTTCTTTGATGGCGTTAAAAAGTTTTTTGATGATTTGAAAAGCTAATATACGTAAAACATATATAAAAAAAAGCACAGTCATGATAAATGACCGTGCTTTTTTTATGCCTAAAAGTTATTGATTATTAAATGTTTATCTTTCATTTTGATTCAATAGCCTATACAGTGACAGCCGATTCAAAACCCCACCTACTTTTAAAAAGGAATTTAAATGACTAAAGTCATACCTTCACTGATAACCAGCCTTTTATTGGCATCTTCAATTAACGTACAAGCACAAGAACAAGCACAAGAAGTGCCAGAGTCTATTAAACATTTCACTGTAGGTGTTGGGACTTATGCACTCGTTGTCGCTAATGACAACAGTTATTATGATGATGATGAATTAGCGGGTTTTGGTGTTTCAGCAATGTATTCATTCAACGACAATTTTGCGGTAAAAGGGCAATACTATAGCCTTGAACATGATGACTTTTCATCACTGGAAGATACCGGTTTTGATTTTGTTGGCTACTTTGGTACAGGCTTAGCGACTGAAGGTTTTAAAGCTTATATTGGTGGCGGTCTATTTAATGAGAGCTGGAAAATGACTGGCTTTAGTAAAGGCTTTTCTGGTCTACAACTTAATGGCGGCATTGGTTACAGTTGGGAAGTAGTTGCAATAGATTTAGTCTTAGGCATACGTGATGCTGGGGACTATAAAGATTTTGCTGCCAGTCAAGGTATTAGCCTTGACCCAAGTGCAGTATCAAGCTCGTTAACTATTTCTGCTCGATTTTAGTCTGAGTTAGTTCTAGAGGCACAGCCTCTAGAACTATTATTGATGCAATTTACTCATCAAACTTTGGCAAAACACCGCTGCGGCTATGATCAAAAACTAACGAGGTTTCAACTGTAGTAACTTCATCACGTGAGGTAATATTTTTAAAAACAAATTGACGTAAATGCTCACTATCTTTTACTGACATGTGGATATAATAATCGTAGCTACCACCCATATGGTACAAGTTTAATATTTCAGGGTAGTTAAGTAAGTCATCTCTAAGCTTATTAACGATTTCTTCAGAATAGGGTTGTAAACGAATTGCTGCTATCGCTTCGATGTTGCCGCCGATAGTTTTTAGGTTAACATCAATGAAGGCCCCTTTAATCACGCCACTTTGTTTTAAACGTTTTACTCGCTCTAAACACGTTGAAGGCGCAATACCAATCTTCGCGGCAAGCTCTTTGTTAGTAATGTCTGCATCATCGTATAAAATAGTAAGTACTTGCAAATCGATGCTGTCTAGCTTCTTCATTTTTTTCCTATAAAATTATTTCATCTTCTTTACGGTAAATACTACACTTAATTGAGGTGATCAGACTAGTATGTTTAATAGCTTTTTTGAATTTTTGACGTGAAAAGGCTAAATATCCGAATTATTTTTAGCCTTTACTTTAATAAATCACCTTATGTCGTGATAAAGTTGTTACAAATGTTCACATTGATAATACTTGCTAGTACCCTGTATTGTGACATATTATGACCATGCCTCTCGAGATGGTTATTTCTAGCTAGATAAAAATAAAAAAGGTTTACTCTATGACTTTGCTTTGGATACCCTTGTTATCCTTACTTGGTAGTATTATTTCTTCAATGACAGGTAAATTGACACGGAATCAGTCTACTCGGTTGACCCTGTTAACACCAATAATTGCACTAATCATGGCGATTAGTTTAGCGCCAACAATCTTTTCTGGTGAAGTCCTGCAAGAAACATTTTCCTGGATACCTTTACTAGGGATTGATATTGCCTTTAGGCTGGATGGTTTAGCACTGCTGTTTGTTTTTATGATCTTAGGCATTGGCATACTCGTTATTTTTTATGCCCGTTATTATCTAAGTACTAAAGACTCTATGCCTAAGCTGTTTGCTTATTTAATGTTATTTATGACAGCAATGCTTGGTATTGTCATGTCTAATAACATTATACAGCTGTGGTTCTTCTGGGAATTAACCAGTATCAGCTCCTTCTTGCTCATTAGTTATTGGTGGCAAAAAGCAGAAGCACGTAATGGCGCAATTATGGCGTTAGCGGTTACCGGTGGCGGTGGCTTAGCATTACTTGCGGGTTTATTGTTATTGGGTAATATTGTCGGCAGCTATGATTTAGGTGTGATTTTAGAAAGTAAGGAAGTCATTCAAGCACATGCTTGGTATGAAGTTACTTTAATTTTGATCTTACTTGGCGCCTTTACCAAGTCTGCACAATTCCCATTTCACTTTTGGTTACCGCATGCAATGGCTGCCCCAACGCCAGTAAGTGCTTATCTTCATTCAGCTACGATGGTTAAAGCAGGGATATTTTTGCTTGCGCGTTTTTACCCTGCACTAGCGGGTACTGATACTTGGTTTATTTTGGTGAGCTTAACGGGTCTTACTACCTTGTTATTTGGTGCTTATGTAGCGCTTTTTAAACATGATTTAAAAGGCTTGTTAGCTTATTCTACCATCAGCCATTTAGGTCTGATTACTTTACTGTTTGGTATTGATACCAAACTGGCAACCGTTGCGGCAATTTTCCATATCATTAACCATGCAACATTTAAGGCCTCGTTATTTATGGCAACCGGTATCATTGATCATGAAACCGGTACGCGAGATATGCGAAAGATAAATGGTATGTGGCGCTATATGCCTTATACCGCGACTTTGGCTATGGTCGCTGCTGCAGCAATGGCGGGTGTGCCGCTGTTAAATGGTTTCTTATCAAAAGAAATGTTCTTTGCTGAAACACTGCATCAACAACTGTTAGGCTCTATGTCATGGTTAATTCCGGTGCTTGCAACGGTCGCAGGTGCTTTTGCCGTAGCTTATTCCGCGCGGTTTATTCACGATGTGTTTTTCAATGGCGACCCGATCGATTTGCCTAGACAGCCTAGCGAACCGCCACGGTATATGAGAATACCGATTGAAATATTGGTTGCGCTTTGTTTACTTGTGGGTATTTTCCCGAATATCGTGGTTCATGATATTTTAGACGCTGCGTCATTTGCCGTGCTTGGTGGTTTCGTTCCTGAATATCAAGTCGCTTTATGGCATGGGTTTAACTTGCCGCTACTGATGAGTGGTATTGCGGTAACTGCGGGCTTAATTATCTACACACAACGTAGGTACCTGTTCCAATTTCAAGCTTCATTGCCATCATTAAATGCCAAAAAGATTTTTGATGAAACTATTTACTCTATGGTTAAGTGGTGCCAGCAAAAAGTCATTTCTATCGAAAACGGCTCGCTGCAGCGGTACTTGATGCTAATGTTTTTAATGGTGTTAATTTTTGCTGGTTGGCCGCTATTTGAAATGAGTCAATTAATAGGGCAAAAGCAGGCGACACCGATTGATGTTCATAATGCAGTCGGCGCTGGATTATTAATGATTGGCGCAGTCAGTACTGTGATTTGGTATCGCATTCGCGTGGTATCATTATTAATGATATCAGTCGTGGGCTTAATGGTATCAGTAGCATTTACTCGCTTTTCAGCACCTGATCTGGCGTTAACGCAGCTAACCGTTGAAGTAGTGACCATTGTACTACTAATGCTAGCATTATTTTTCTTACCGCAGCACTCGCCAAGAGAGTCTAGCTCTGCACGCGTGTTACGTGATTTAGGGATATCGACCGGACTTGGGGTTGTTGTTGGTAGTATTTGCTATGCATTGCTTACCCGACCGTTTGATTCTATTTCTGACTTTTTCCTAGCCAATGCAAAAACTGGTGGCGGTGGCACCAATGTAGTCAACGTTATATTAGTTGATTTTAGAGGCTTTGATACGTTAGGTGAAATATGTGTATTAGGTATTGCGGCTTTAGGTATTTATAAAGTATTAATCAACTTGCCACTGCTTATCCCGACAAAAGATAGTGAAGGGCGACCTTGGGCAAAAGAGCGATATCCCGTTTTGTTAGCTAGCATTTCGCAATCTTTATTGCCATTAGCCTTGCTCGTTTCATTCTATATTTTCTTACGTGGACATAATCTTCCTGGTGGTGGTTTTATTGCTGGTTTGATTACCGCTGTTGCTTTTATTTTGCAATATATTGCTCATGGTTCAATTTGGATTGCAGAACGCTTAACGATTAATTATCGCAAGATTGTCGCTTCTGGGATCCTTATAGCCTTATCTACAGGTGTTGGTAGCTGGTTCTTTGATAGAGCCTTTATGACCACATGGTTTGAATATTTCGATATTCCATTTATTGGTAAAATAGAACTCGCAAGTGCCTTAGTGTTTGATTTAGGGGTATATATTACCGTTGTCGGGTCAACATTGATGATTTTGGCAAGCCTAGGTCAATTAACCACGAATGATTCTAAAGATAAGGTGAATGTTTAATGGAATTACTTTACGCATCTTGCGTCGGACTTCTTGTCTCTTGTGGGGTCTTTTTAATTTTGCGCTCAAGAACTTTCCCTGTTGTTTTGGGCTTAACGATGTTCTCTTACGCGGTGAACTTGTTCTTATTCTCTTCTGGTCGCCTAAGTCTGAATAAAGCGGCTGTACTTGGTTACAGCTCAGAATACGCTGATCCCTTACCACAAGCGTTAGTGCTAACGGCTATTGTAATCGGCTTTGCCATGACAGCTTTTGTGGTTATTTTAGCCATTAGAGGCCGTGCAGATTTAGGTACTGACAATGTCGATGGACAAATTCTAGATAAAAAGAGCCATAAAAAGAGTGATAAAAAGATCAAAAAAAATAAAAAGGCGAAAGCATGAGCCAGCATCTAACATTTTTACCCATACTATTACCAATGCTTGCCGGTGTTCTTTTATTACTGCCTCCTTTTGGTAAGAACCTAGCGTTACGACGTGTTGGCTCGGTAACCTTTAGTGTTATCACTTTCTTTGCTTCATTAGTCTTATTGATGAAGGTTCAAGCCGAAGGAATTCAAATTTATGCCATTGGTGAGTGGGCTGCGCCTTTTGGTATTGTGCTGGTTGCAGATCAGTTATCGACCTTACTGGTTAGTCTAACCACGCTATTAGGTATTGTTTGTGCGCTTTACGCGTGTGCAGGTGATGATGAAAAAGGTAGTTTCTTTCATCCACTTATACACTTCTTAATTTTAGGGGTAAATGGTGCATTCCTAACGGGCGATGCCTTTAACTTATTCGTGTTTTTTGAAGTGCTATTAATAGCTTCATATTCTTTATTGATGCATGGCTCTGATAAAAATACTACCCGTGCTGCGTTACAATACGTCATTATGAACCTTGTTGGCTCTGCTATATTCCTAATCGCCCTTGGTATTTTATATGGTGTTTTAGGTACTTTAAACATGGCTGACATGGCGCAGAAAGTACCACTATTACAAGGTGATGATATTTACCTAGCCAAAATTGGCGGTTTGTTGCTGCTGGTAGTATTTGCATTAAAAGGTGCTTTGTTGCCACTGCACCTTTGGTTACCAAATACTTACGCAAGTGCAATGCCAGTGGTAGCGGCACTTTTTGCCATTATGACCAAAGTTGGCGTCTATTCGATGATGCGTATCTATACCTTAATCTTTGGTGAGCAAGCAGGTGAATTAAGCCATATGGCGCAGAATTGGCTATGGTGGTTAGCTATTGCAACCATTATTGTCGGAGCTATAGGTGTGTTAGCCAGTAAAGACTTAAGAAAGTTAGTGGCTAACCTAGTTATCATTTCGGTAGGTACCTTGGTTGCTTTGGTAGCTGTTCAAACGGTGCAATCAAGCGCCGCAGCAATCTTTTACCTGGTGCACTCGACACTTGTTACCGCAGCGCTTTTCATCTTGGCAGATTTAATAGGCCGTCAACGCGGTGACGTTGTCGATCAAATTCGTTCTGGGCCGCCAATAACTCAAGTGCGACTGTTAGGTTGTTGTTTTCTTATTGCAGGGATCGCCGTTATCGGTATGCCACCATTGTCTGGTTTTATTGGTAAAGTTTGGTTGCTTAAAGCCACGTTAAATTCAGGCTACGCTTTGGTTTTCTGGCCAGTATATCTCATTGCTAGCTTTGCGGTATTAGTAAGTGTTGCTAAAGCGGGTAGTACTATCTTTTGGCACCAGCAAGACAAGGTTGCTGTAAGAGCACAAGAAAATACAGTCCATCCAGCGCAACTTGCTGCACTGATTATCTTAATTGCAAGTGCACCAATTATCAGTATATTTGCCGGGCCGATGAGTGAATATGCTATTGGTGCAGCGAGTCAATTACATGACTTTAATAATCAAATTAACGTTATTCTTTCAGGAGGGTTGTAATGCGTTTAGAAGCTAAATTTAAATGGCTACCTACGCCTTATATGAGCCTATTACTGTTTATTGTATGGCTGTTATTAAATAACAGTGTTTCAACTGGCCATATTTTACTCGCTGCAGTGCTCGCGATCGTCATTCCTTTAGCGACCAACCCTTTTAAGGTTAAGCAACCACTTATCCTAAAACCGGGTTTGGCTTTTCGTCATTTAATGTTGGTGTTATATGACATTATTACCGCGAACATTCAGGTGGCTATTTTAATCCTAGGTCCGAATAAAAAATTAACCCCAGGTTTTGTCAAAGTACCTTTAGACTTAACCCACAACATGCCCATTACCATCCTAGCTAGTACGGTATCTTTAACTCCTGGTACTGTTAGTGCGGAAGTTTACCCATGGCAGGAAAGTTTGGAAGAGGGAGAAATCCCAGAGCAACGTTTTTTGCTAATTCATGTTTTAAATCTCACCGATGAGGAAGCATTAATTAAGACAATTAAACAACGGTATGAAGCACCGCTTAAGGAGATATTCCAATGTTAGAGACAGTTATATTAATTGTGTTTGCCATGATAGGCGTATCTTTATTATTAAATATATGGCGCTTATTAGTCGGTCCTTCCATACCCGATAGAATACTTGCATTGGATACTATGTACATTAATAGCATTGCATTAATTATCTTATACGGTATGAGTTTAGGAACTGCCCTGTATTTTGAGGCAGCGTTATTAATCGCTATGCTTGGCTTTGTCAGTACAGTTGCAGTCTGCAAGTATTTATTGCGCGGCGATATAATTGAATAGGGTGGTATCTGATGATTGAGTGGATTATTTCAATATTATTATTAATTGGTGGCTGTTTTATTTTGGTAGGATCGATTGGCTTGGTAAAAATGCCTGACTTCTTTATGCGCTTACATGGACCAACTAAAGCTACAACACTTGGGATGGCATCCTTATTAACGGCGGCTATGGTCTTTTTCAGTACCACACAAGCAGGTCTGAGCGCAAAGGAAATCTTAATTTCACTATTCTTATTACTTACTGCGCCAATTAGTGCATATATGATGATTAAATCTGCTATTCATCATAAGTTAGCAAGTATTGAGCGTACGAAAGGAAAAGATAACATTGAAGACGATGTTTAGTATTACTCAGTAATACTTGCGCTTGTCTATAGATGGTAACAGTCCTTAATTATTAATTGTCTGTTACAGATGCTAAAATCCGATATTAAATAAAAATCCCTAACGGTTTTAACTGTTAGGGATTTTTTAATTAGTGACTGAAATAAATCATTGTATAAGCATTTGAATGCTTATTTAGGTAATGAGATTAGAGGCTGTGGCTTTAAAGTAATCTCGAAAAGCCAACAGCCTCTATCATAGCCCTGATTTATTCTCGTCTGTTTTAGAAGTTTACAGTCACTTCATTTGAGCAAGCTGAAGTGCTATCACAGACTTGGTAAATGAATTGATTATCTGTAGTTCTACTTTCACGATCACGATAGATACCTTTATTTTCAACGGTATCAATCTTGATACCGTTACGGAAGATATCAATCATGTCACTCGTTGTTCCATCCCAGGCGATATCAACGCGTAGACGACCTAAACGGGACTTATAAGCACGTTTAACAGTGGCTTCAATTGATGTTGATGAAACATTTACCATCATTGTATTGCTACTGCTTAACCCTCCGGCGTCAGTGACGACTAGCGTAACTTCATAGCTTCCTGTTTCAGCAAAAGTATGAACAGGATTTTGCTCAGTAGAACTTGCCCCGTCACCAAAATTCCATTGCCAGCTAGCAATGTCATCATTTCTATCGGTACTGTTATCAGTGAAACTAGTCGTTAGTTGCTCAGCTTCATATGAAAAGCTTACTTCTGGTGCTGTAGGTAATACTTCACCAAGGCCTGTCAGGGTAAGTGCCCAATTATTTAACGAGCCGCTATCGCCGCCGACATTGTCAGTAACACTTAACACCCAGTCACCTGTTGCAACTTCTCCGTTAAATGCGGATGAACTAAAGCTACGGTTTATATTATCGTCGCTGCCACCAGAAGCATTATGAAGGATTGCTGAGGTACCGTTTGGTGACGTCAATACTACCGTTAAGTCGCCAATCCAAGTATGGGTAATATTTACATAAATATCTGAAGCAAATACTGTTATATCATCAGCGATATTAATGGTTGAGGTGATACCCGTCGTATCATTATCAGGTATATCTCTGTCTCTTATACACATCTGACGCTGCCGACGATCTA
>OLII01000290.1_pt1 | contig 19880 bp, 21 predicted proteins | sample 1609481 | NCBI WGS metagenome assembly OLII01 (sample SAMN05416859, study PRJEB24817) | seawater metagenome | isolation source: Sea water | place: Canada:Atlantic | collected 2013-11 | reverse complement strand
GAATTATGATCAACCTGAACAATAACTCCGTCTTTAGCTTGTAATTTTTGTTGCAAAAATTCTGGTAAACGAACTTTTCCTATAAAACACAATCCTTGTGAATCTTTTTTCTCTGCAGTTATTAGGTCTGCTTTTTTAGCGATTTCTCTAACCTCAGGTTTTGTTAACTCCCCTATTGGAAATAATGCTTTTGTTAATTGCTGTTGAGAAAGCTGACATAAAAAATAGGATTGATCTTTATTAATATCTTTTCCAGCTAACAATTTGTATACTGGTTTTCCATCGACAATTACTGAATCTTTTCTGCAATAATGACCTGTGGCAACATAATCTGCTTCTAGATTCATAGCGATATCCATAAAGACATCAAACTTAATTTCTCTATTGCATAAAACATCTGGATTTGGAGTTCTTCCTTTTTCGTATTCATCAAACATATAATCAACAATACGTTCTTTATATTGTTCACTTAAATCGACCACTTGAAAAGGGATTCCTAATTTTTCTGCAACAATTAGTGCATCGTTACTATCTTCTAGCCATGGACATTCATTAGAAATGGTCACAGAATCATCGTGCCAGTTTTTCATAAAAAGACCAATGACTTCATATCCTTGCTCTTTTAATAAATATGCTGTAACACTACTATCTACACCACCTGAAAGTCCTACTATTACTCGTTTCATTTATTTACTTCTAATTCGAGTGCAAATTTACGAAAATGCTTCTGAAGTTTATAGGGAAAGAATGGATGAATTAAATTGTAGTATAATCAATTATCATCCTCTTTTTTAATGTCATTTTTATTGAATTTATTTCCTTCCTTTTTGTTCTTTTTGGTAGCTTTCTTACCTCCAATATAGAACTCCCATTTACCATAACGTTTTCCGTTTTTATAAACACCTTCTTCTTTTAAATCTCCATTAAGTTCAAAGTATTTAGCATATCCATCTAAAATATTATTGAGGTAGTGTACTTCTTCGATTAAAACACCTTGATCTGAATATTTTTTTGAGACTCCATTTTTTAAACCATTAGAATAAGTCGTTAACTCTAAAATTTTACCGTTTTTATAGTAGTTTTTTAACTGACCTTCTAACTTACCATCAACATAAATCTCTTCAGAAAAAAGTTTTCCATTTGGGAAGTAATAGATCCATTTACCTACTCTATTCCTTCCAACCATATTTCCTTTTGTTCTTAGCTTACCGTCTAAATTAAAGTATCGAACCTTTGCTGAGTCAGATTTTGGAGAATATTCTTTAATAATTGTTGGATGCTTCGAGGTAGTAATATCATAATATTTAAAAGTTCCAACTTCTTTTCCATTTACAAATTTACCAACATATCTAATTCGTTTGTTTGGATAGTATTTTTTCCAAACACCGGTTCGTTTTTTATTTTTATCAAACTGATTTATTTTTTGAGCATTTACGGATGTAAATCCAAAAAAAACTGAAAATAAAAGAAATAGAAAAACGAGTCTTTTTATCTTTAGCATTAAATTAATATTTGTTTCGTAAATATACATATTTGATTCAAAAAACATGGATAGTGAGTATTTAATACAAGAACTCAATAATATTGAGAACGCTAAAAGAGATAACCGACAAAGAGTTGCTAATATTGTGTCTGAAAGGCCAGAATTAATTGCTCCGCTTGTAAAAACTACTTTTTTAGTAGATGATAAAGTTTCTGTGAGAGCTGCTTGGATTCTAGAATGGATTTGCACTCACAATAATTTAAATCTAATTCTTCCGTATTTAGATGAATTTACATCCAATATTAAACACCTAAAGTTTGATAGTGCTATAAGACCCTGCGCGAAAATTTGTGAGCATTTAGCAATCGCATTTACCAGTAAAAAAGAAAACTTAGTTAAACAACAATTGAAAGAAAAACAAATTCAATTAATCATTGAGACTGGTTTTGATTGGTTAATTACACCACAAAAAATTGCAGTAAGAGCTTATACTATGAACTTTTTATATTTATTCGGGCTTTCAAAAGACTGGATTCATCCTGAACTAAAACACCTAATTAGCACTAAAATCATTCATGAAAGCAAAGGTTGTAAAGCTAGAGGAAGACATGTTTTAGAAGCCATAGAAAAACATCAAAAAAGCACTCAGTAAATCTAAGGAATTGAGTATTTTTGTGCTTTAGAACACAATACCAAAAATGAACATTACACAACTAAATGCCATCTCTCCTATTGATGGTCGATACCGCGGAAAAGTCGCTCAATTAGCAAATTATTTTTCTGAAGAAGCTCTTATAAAGTATAGAGTTTTAGTAGAAATTGAATATTTTATTGCGCTTTGTGAAATCCCATTACCTCAATTATCAGATTTTGACTCTTCACTTTTTCCAGCTTTAAAAGAAGTTTATGAAAACTTTACTTCAGAAGATGCTCAGAAAATTAAAGACATTGAAAAGGTAACCAATCATGATGTAAAAGCGGTTGAATATTTTATCAAAGAAAAATTTGATGCTCTGGGTTTACAGAAATACAAAGAGTTTATCCACTTTGGATTAACCTCTCAAGATATTAATAATACTGCCATTCCTTTGTCTATAAAAGATGCTGTTTCTGAAGTTTATATTGAAGAACTTACTGCTGTTTTAAATAGATTAAAAGAACTTGCTACAGATTGGGCACATATTTCTATGTTAGCTAGAACTCATGGTCAACCTGCTTCTCCTACTCGCTTAGGGAAAGAAATCGAAGTCTTTGTTGTGAGGTTAGAAGAACAAATGAAGTTTTTAACTAAGATTCCTAATGCTGCAAAGTTTGGTGGAGCCACTGGTAATTATAATGCACACAAAGTTGCTTATCCATCAATTGACTGGAAAGAATTTGGTTCAAATTTTGTGAATAATAAACTTGGTTTATACCATTCTTTTCCAACGACTCAAATTGAACATTATGATCATATGGCGTCTTTATTTGATGCCTTAAAAAGAATCAATACCATACTGATTGATTTAGATAGAGATATCTGGACCTATGTTGCTATGGATTATTTCAAACAGAAAATCAAAGAAGGAGAAGTTGGTTCTTCTGCGATGCCGCATAAAGTAAATCCTATTGATTTTGAAAATTCAGAAGGGAATTTAGGGATTGCAAATGCACTTTTTGAACATTTATCTGCAAAACTTCCAGTTTCCAGGATGCAACGAGATCTTACAGACAGTACTGTTTTAAGAAATGTTGGTGTTCCTTTTGGACATACTTTAATCGCTTTCGCATCGACTCTAAAAGGTTTGAATAAGTTGTTATTAAATGAAGGGAAGTTTAAAGAAGAGTTAGAAAATAATTGGGCTGTAGTTGCTGAGGCAATTCAAACTATTTTAAGAAGAGAAGGATATCCAAATCCGTATGAAGCTTTAAAAGGTTTAACCAGGACCAATGAAAAGATAAATCAGAATTCTATTGCTAACTTTATAGATTCATTAGAAATTTCTGATGAAATTAAAGCAGAATTAAAAGTAATCACTCCTTCTAACTATACTGGAATTTAATGAAATCAAATTTTAAAAATACAAGACAATCACTAATATTGATTTTTATTGGAGTTTTACTATTTTCTTCCTGTGGTCCAGAAAAAGATATTGATGCATTACGATTTAAAACTGGTGTTTTTGAGATTCCTGCTGGTAAAGGTTACAGCAAAACAATTGTAACTAGAATTGATAGTTTACAAATAGAAGAATATGTGAAATTTGCTGAAATTTCTACAGATTCAGGAGTATTTCAAAAAGAAACAAAAAAGATAGATACTTTGTATATCAAATGGAAAAATAACTTTTTTTATACCTTAAAAATGAAGTCTCCTAAGAATGATTTAGATAACGATCCTATTTTTGTACAGATTACCAAAGTAACCGATACTTCTTATAATTTCACTGCTAAGATTGGATTTTCAGAATTTAAACAAAAGGGAACCTTATACAAAGTAGAATAATACATGGAAATATTTTTACATATTGATACCTGGGTAGCATTACTTACTCTTACCTTTTTAGAAATTATATTAGGAATCGATAATATTATTTTTATATCTATTTCTGCAAATAAATTACCTGAAGGAGAGCGAAAAAAAGCAACTTTTGTAGGCCTAGCTTTGGCAATGATCACTCGAATTTTATTGTTGCTTAGTGTCTCTTATTTAATCGCTTTAAAAGATCCTTTTTGGTCAATTCATTCCTCTTGGTTAAATGTTGGATTTACAGGACAAAGTTTAATTCTATTTCTTGGAGGTTTGTTTCTTTTATATAAGAGCACCAAAGAGATTCATCATAAGATGGAACAATCAGAAAATAAAGAAATCGATACTGAACCAAAAAAAACAAGTACTTTTTCTAAAGTTATTGTACAAATCATTTTAATTGATATTGTTTTTTCTTTTGATTCCATATTAACAGCGGTAGGAATGACAAATGGTATTGATGGTGCATTAAAAATTATGGTGGTAGCTGTTATCATTTCAATGATTATCATGATGATTTTTGCCAATACAGTAAGCACATTTGTAAATAATAATCCTACCATTCAAATGTTGGCGTTATCTTTCTTAATTCTGATTGGATTTATGCTAATTGCAGAAGGAGCACATTTATCTCATTTAGAAATCTTTAACAAAACTGTAGGGGTTATTCCAAAGGGTTATTTGTATTTTGCAATCGCTTTTTCATTAGGCGTTGAAGTATTAAATATGAAAATTCGTAAAAGAAAAAAATCATAGAGAATCTTAGAAAACATAGCATCTTATTACTAGCTTTTTTGCTGATTTTACCAGCTAGTATTCAAATTGTTCATGCGTTTGAACAACATGAACAAACTATTTGTACTTCTGAAATAGAAAATCATATACACCTAGATGATCTAGAGTGTGAATTATGTCATTTACAAGCTGAAACTCTAGCTATTCTTCCTAAGGAAACACTTTATCTAGGATCTAAACAAACAAAATTACTACAGAATAAAAACTATCAATTTCTTTTTAATCATCAGCAATTACCTTTCTCTTTAAGAGGCCCCCCAATTTTTTAACTTACTATAAAATCTTATACAAGTTAAAAAATCAACTCAATGTCAAAAAAATATTATTTGACTTATGTATTTGTGTGTTTCACATACTTACTCATAGGGCAAAATTGTAATCTAAAATTTACAGGAACAGTCAAAGACTTTCATGACGGTACTCCAATTGTTGGAGCGACTGTTAAAATAGAAGGCTTAAAAACCTATGCTGTTACTGACAGTAAAGGGAATTTTACGATAAAGAATATTTGTAACTCAATTTTTACTGTTAAAGTTGCTCATGTATCTTGCGAAGAAAGAATCATACAGATAGATCTTAAGAAGAAGTCTTTATATGAAATTCGATTAGAACATCATATAGAGGAATTAAATGAAGTAACCTTAAGATCTGAAGTAGATAAGAAAACAAAAACTTCTCAAGAAACTGTTCTTAAAGGTAACATCTTAGCTCGTTATAGCGCATTAAGTTTAGGTGATGCTATTAAAGAGATTCCGGGTGTTTCTTCAATCAACACAGGTAATTCTATTGTTAAACCAGTTATTAATGGTTTACATAGTAGTAGAGTTCTTGTGATGACAAACAATGTCAGATTACAAGATCAAGAATGGGGAATAGAACATGCTCCAAATATTGATATCAATTCTGCTGGAAGTGTTTCTTTGATTAAAGGAGCCAATGCTTTAGAATATGGTGGCGATGCTATAGGAGGTGTCATTGTTGTGAATCCTACTAGAATTTTCGCAAAAGATTCTCTTTTTGGGCAAACTACAGTTAATGCACAGACTAATGGAAGAGGTTATGGTATTAATTCTTCACTGACTAAAACTTATGATGAAGGTTGGTATATTAGTGGTCAGGCTTCCTATAAACGCTCAGGAGATTTTAATTCGCCAGATTACATATTAACTAATACAGGAAACGAATCAACAGCTTTTTCTTTATTCACTGGACGTAAAAAACTAGAATATGGTTATGAACTATATTATAGTTATTTAAAAAATGAAATAGCTATTTTACGTTCTTCTCATATTGGAAATGTTGAGGATTTGGTTGATGGAATAAATTCTCAACAACCTATTGTAATTGATCCTTTTAGTTATGATATTAATGCACCTAAGCAAGAAGTTACACATCAGATTTTTAAAGGAACTTTCTACCAACGCTTTAAGAACTTTGGAAAGTTAGATATACAATATGACTACCAAAATAATCATCGATTTGAATTTGATATTCGTGTGGGTGATGATCGCAATACTCCGGCTATTGACCTTCGATTGCAAAGTCATACATTTAAATCTACTTTAAAATTAGACTCTAATTCAGAGAATACTTATAAAGTAGGGATCATGGCTGGTTTGCAGGATAATTTTGCAAATCCTTCTACTGGCGTTCGTCGTTTGATTCCTGATTATGAAAAGTTTGATTTTGGTTTTTTTACCTTGGGTAATTTTAAAATCAATGATGATTTTAGTTTAGATGCTGGAATTCGATATGATTTTAATAGGATTGATGCAAAAAAATTCTATCAAACTTCTCGTTGGAATGAACGTGGATACGATGTCGATTTTGCTGACATTATTATTCAAGATTTTGGAACACAATTGCTTGTAAATCCTGTTTTTGATTTTCATAATATTTCTATTTCTGCAGGAATCGCATATACTATGAATGATAATAGTTCTTTGATTTTAAACTATGGATTATCAAACAGAGCTCCAAATGCTTCAGAATTATTTAGTGATGGATTACATCATTCGGCAGCGAGAATAGAACTAGGTGACTTACGTATTCAAAAAGAAACATCTAATAGAATTTCAGGAACCTACAGTTATAAAGGGGAAAAAGCGAGCATCAATATAGAAGGATTTTTTAACCATATACAAGATTTTATTTATTTAGAACCTTCAGGAGTAGAAACTACAATTAGAGGTTCATTCCCTGTATGGGAACACAAACAAATTAACGCAACATTATTTGGTGTCGACTTAAATATGAGTCATTATATCAACCATCAATTTACAATTCAAAACAAATCTTCTTTTATCAAAGGAAAAGATGTAAGTTCAAATAGAGCTTTAATTGATATTCCAGCATTTAAAACGGTTAATATCATTCGATACAAGAATGAAAAATGGTCAAATTTTAATGCTGAACTTCAAAGCGAATGGGTTTTTAGACAAAATGAATTCCCTAATAATAACTTTGAAGCTTACATTCCTAGAACAGATTCTTTTGTATTAGTTGATATCAGTACACCTCCTCCAGCCTATCACATCCTTAACTTTAGAAGTGATTTTGACTTGAAGATTTTTAAAGAAAATAGTGTAAATGTTGCTTTTACAGTAAACAATGTACTCAATACATCGTATAGAGAGTACTTAAACAGATTAAGATATTTTGCTGATGAACTTGGAAGGAATTTTATGATTCAATTAAAGTTCAATTATTAATAAAAAAAACAAAAATTATGAGATTAAAATTAATTCACGTATCGTTTATAGCATTTGCTGCAGTTCTATCATGTAATGATAGTGAGGATCCTATTATCATTAATGAAGAAGAAGTAATTACAACAGTAACAGCTACCTTGACTCCAGTTGGAGGAGGAACTATAATTACTTTACAAAGTAGAGATTTAGATGGAGATGGCCCAAATGTTCCTGTAATTACTATTTCAGGAAACTTAGCTCCAAACACAACATACTCTGGAGCAATTGAAGTATTGAATGAGACTGTTACACCTGCAGAAAATATAACAGAAGAAGTAGAAGAAGAAGGTGATGAACATCAATTCTTTTTTACACCTACTAATAATGTAGTTACTGTCGCTTATGCTGATATGGATATAAATGGAGATCCTATTGGAATTGAGTTTACACTAACTACTACAAATGCTAGTTCTGGAAATCTAACGGTTACGTTAATTCACGAACCTAATAAAAATGCAGCAGGAGTAAGTTCGGGTGATATTACTAATGCTGGTGGAGAAACAGATGCAGAAGCAACTTTTGCTATCGGAGTTCAATAAAAATCAAATAAATTTAGTACAAAAGCGGAGCGATTGCTCCGCTTTTTTTATGCAGTAATTTTTAGTGATTTTAAATACAGGCATTTATACCTGATGCGCTTCCTTGTTTATAAGCTAATTTTATAAAATCAACTAACAATAATTATTCATTATGTCTACTCTAAATAGAGAACAAATCAAATCAATCGTAACTGAAGCACTCAGATCAGTCGCAGATTTTAATGGCGATATTGAAAATTTTACATTCGAACATTTTCAAGAATATAGCAAACAAGTTTTCACTAACAAATTGGTAGAGCTAATTAATGCAGCTCCATTTTATAATTATCTAGGAGTTTTAGATTCTACACAATGCTATAGAGTAGTTCTCTCCAATTCAATCGTAAACTCATGGGTAACATTAGAAGATTGCATTAATTATATAGAAGAAAATATAGCTGTAGGACCAAGAGAATAATCAAAATTTTATCAAATGAAATCACGTTTAACAATATGCTTACTATTTATTTGTTCAATAATTTTCGCTCAACAAGTTAGCCAAGAAAATGATGTATTTATAGAAAATTCTGACATAAAAATAAATACTTACAGTCCAAATAAAATCAATACAATTGTAATTCAATTAAACATTGGATTTAAAGGAATCTTTAATGACTACGAAATTATCCCGGGTACTTTTAAAGATTTAAATTCAGAATTCAAGGTTGTGTTAAAATCAAAAAAATTTAATGCACTCATTAAGGATGTTAAATTTGATAAGGTTTTTACACGGAAAAATTTCATACAAATAGACTTATCAAATATTAGCAATGAGCTAATACAAAAATTTAAATCCTCAGAATCAGATTTTTATATAACAGCTAATAATAATATTAATCTGAAAATTTGGAAAAAAGATACGCTAACAACTGTTCAAGATATAGAAATAAATAAAATTCAAATCGAAGAAAAAACGAAGCAAGACTCGTTAACTCTAACTGATACAATGATTCAAGAATATATTAATTCAAAAGGTGGAGAAATCGTAATGACACAAAACAAACTTGACTTTGGTGTTATTCCAGTTGAAAATTCATCAAGTACTAATGTAGAAGTAAATGCAAGTTTCAGTTATAGAAAAAGATACTCTTTCTTATCATCTAAAATTCCAGTATTTTTTACAGCGGAAGGATTGATTAGTACAAATGCAAAAGATTCTTTAAACTTTTTATCTGTATATCCTGTTAACTATAATTTCTCAAAAGGTACAAACCAATTTATTGGTCAGTTAGGGTTTGAAGGAAACCAAACATTCTCTAATTACAGAGTTACAGCAAACTTCTTTTGGAACGGAATAATTCCAAATTTAGTGGATTTAACCTTTGGAGAAAACAGACTTAGACTAAAACCGGTTGTTAAATTAGGTGCGAAATTTTACAAAGAAGTAGCTAACAATAGACCCGTTCAAATCAATAATAAAGAATTTTCTAATCAAGCTTTTGGAGAAATTTATTATTATATCCCTGTACATAATGTTTACAGCCTAATTATAGAAGGAAGAGCTTTTTATGATTTTAACAAATCACTCAATGTTGAAGGGAATTTAAAATCTAACTACTCTATTACTTTTGGCTTAGAAGTTCCAAAAACAAAAATGAAAACTATTTTTAAATATACCAAAGGTGTAAATGGAGTTACATTTGAAAAAAATGAATACATAGTTGTTGGACTATTAATGGATTCATTTGGAATAAAAAAATAATATATGGATACACTTTTCACACAAAACGATACCATTTTAAAACTTATTGATCAAATACCAATCAACAAAAGATATTCAGATATAGAAGATACTCATGGAAATCAATATGTAGATTTAGTTCAAGAAGGTGGTGGAGTACTTGGAATAGCATTGGTAGGATATACTTATATCTTGGAAAAGGCAGGAATACGTTTTATGAGTTTAGCAGGAACTTCAGCAGGAGCTATAAATACAATGATGATGGCTGGTTTAGGAAGAATTGATGAGGAAAAGTCAGAAAAAATATTGACAATATTGAGTAATCAAAATTTATTTGATTTGGTAGATGGTCACAAAAAAATAAAAAAACTCATTAACAAAGCTGTAAAAAAAGAAAAAGGATTGATATGGTCATTAATTTGGTCAGCTCTACTAATTTTTAAAACACTAAAAAATAAATTAGGCTTAAATCCTGGTTCCTATTTTGAATCTTGGATTACTAAAGAATTGAAATTAAATGGGATTCATACCCTAAGAGATCTTAAAGCCTTAAGAAAAATACTACCTATAGATTTAAGAAACGTTCAAACTAACACTGCTATTGATACTATAGAAGCAAAACTAGCAATCATTACATCAGATATTACCACACATACAAAAGTTGAGTTTCCAAAAATGACAGAACTATATTGGTTTAATCCAGACGATGTTGCCCCTGCAAAAATGGTTAGAGCTTCCATGTCTGTTCCATTCTTTTTTGAACCCTTTAAAGTAGATAATTTACCTAATTCAGGTGAAACAAATGATTCAAAATGGGATGCGCATGCAAGGTATTCAGGGCCAGTTCCATCTTCAGTTAGATTTGTAGATGGTGGGATGTTATCAAATTTCCCAATCAATGTTTTTCACAGATCTGATGGAGGAATCCCTAGAATGCCAACATTTGGAGTACGATTAAGTACGTATAGAGAAAACTTTAGTGATACTGACACTTTTTTAGAAATGAATGGAGCTATGATAAGCACAATGCGTCAAATTCATGATTATGATTTTCTTTTAAAGAACCCAGACTACAAACAACTTATCTGTAGAATTGATGCTGACAAAACTTTTAACTGGTTAGATTTTAATATGACTGAGGAAAGTCAAATTAATCTTTTCAATTTGGGAGCCAAAAAAGCTGTAGAGTTTTTAAATAAATTTGATTGGGAAGCTTACAAAGCCTCAAGAGCATAAAAAAACTATTACTTTACATACTTTGTCTCCTTTAAGAAACTTAAAGCTACAAAAGAAGCTACAAAGAAAATTGCTAAAAATAGCACGCTAGCTTGCATAGAACCAGTTACTGAATTTAAAATTCCAAAGGTTAACATCCCTATTACTATAGCTATTTTTTCTGTCACATCATAAAAACTAAAATACGTAGCATGATCGTCAGTTTCTGGTAATAATTTCGAATAAGTAGAACGTGCCAAAGACTGAATCGCTCCTAATACTAAACCAATCAATCCACCTAAACCATAAAAATAATATTCTACATTAGCTTGATCTTTATCTAAAAAGAAACAGATTAAGCAAACCAATGCCCAAATAATAATAGTCGTTTTTAAAGCCGTTATGTTTCCGAATTTTTTTGATACTCTAGAAAAAATAGAAGCTCCAGCTATAGCAACAAACTGAACCAATAAAATCGCTCCAATTAAATTTGTGGTTTCTAAACCTAATTCTAGACTTCCAAAGATTCCTGCCATTAAAATAATCGTTTGAACACCAATACTAAATAAGAAAAAACTCACTAAAAATGTTTTTAATGATGGTTGGTGTTTTAATTCTTTTAAGACTAATTTCAGCTCACTAATTCCTTTCCAAAGCACTTTATCTTCGCTTTTATTTTCTTTTTTGTGGTTTGGTAATTTTCTATAAGTAATCTGAGCAAAACCTAGCCACCAGATTCCAACTAAAACAAAAGTAAGTCGAGTAGCAAAACCTTTTTCCATTCCAAAAGTTTCATGCATTTCTACAAAAACCAAACATAAAATCAATAATAAAATAGAGCCTATATAACCATTTATAAATCCTTTTGCACTAACTCTATCTTGATCTTCAGGGTGAGCAACTTCTGGTAAATATGCATTATAAAATACAATACTTCCCCAAAAACCTATACTTGCTAAAATGGTAAATACGATAGCAACCCATAAGGTTGATTCTCCATCAAAGAAAAATAAACTCATTACAGAAATTGACCCCAGCAAACAAAAGCCTTTTAAGAAACCTAATTTATTTCCTTTATAATCTGCTATACCTGATAAAATTGGAGAAAGAAGCGCTACAATTAAAAAAGAAAAAGCCATCGTATAATCATACAAAGTGGTTGGATCCCATTGGGTGCCTAAAAAAGTAACTTTTTTATCCATATTCTGAAATGACTCAGTCATACTAGAATAGTAAATTGGAAAAACAGCTGTACTTATTACTAAAGAATATACTGAATTTGCCCAATCATAAAATGCCCATGCATTGATTAACTTCTTGTCCCCTATTTTTAACATTTATTTCTTTTTAAAATTAAAAACCGACCCAATGTTTTCTTAAACATAAGATCGGTTTACAAGATACTTAAAATTAGTTTAGATATCGTTTTCTTTATTTACTCTGAGCATTATATTTAGCAGCTAATCTATTTGCTTCTGGCAAATAAGCTCTTAGAGTTTTAATTCTATCTTCATTTGTTGGATGAGTTCTTAAAATTTTTGGTCCTCCTCCTCCAGCAGTTTTTTCACTCATTCTTACCCAAACTTCTGCTGCTTCCTTTCCATCATATCCTGCCATGATCATAAAAACTAATCCTAATTTATCCGCTTCAGTTTCATGCTCTCTACTATATGCTAACATAGTAACACTCGATCCTATACCATATGCTAAATTCCAAATCAGCTGAGTATCCTCTTCTTTACCCATTGTCCCTAAAGCAACCGCAACACCTCCAATTGCTTGTAGTTGTCCTTGAGACATCCTTTCTTGTCCATGCTTCGCAAAAGCATGGGCTACTTCATGTCCCATTACAGCCGCTACTCCATCTTCATTTTTACAAATAGGTAAGATTCCTGAATAAAAAACCACTTTACCACCTGGCAAACACCAAGCGTTAATAGTTTTATCTTCTACTAAATTAAACTCCCATTGATAAGAATCTGCCTCTTTTAACATATTATTATTTCTCATAAAACGATCAACAGCTGCAGAAATATTACTCCCAATATCTTTAATCATGATAGTAGCTGACTGATTGTTAGATAAAGTATTTTTTTCTAGAAAACCCCTATACTGAGCAAAACTAGCGGGCAAAACATTTTCATCTTTAACAATATTGAATTGTTTTCTTCCTGTAATAGGAACTGTAGTACACTGAACAAAAAAAAGGACTATAACAATAAGTGAAATTATTTTTTTCATTTTTATAATATTAACGAAGTTAACAAAGATGATTCCTTATTTTTGTATGTAGAATCAACATAACTTTAGAGTAGTTTAAAATTACACATTCTTAATCAGTATAAAAATAATTTCTTGCATCTTTTAGAAAAAAATAAAACTTTACAACCCAGTCTTTCTATCCCAAAGTTTGTCATTTATTTTACAAAAACTATAGAATTACTCTCTAGCTCTTTAGCAGCAACATTAGCCAGAAGAATATTTACAACACCCTTTAAATTCTCTACACCGAAAAGAGAATTATATATGTTGAAAAGCGCTCAAATAAAAAGATTAGCTATTGAAGAAATTAACAAAGAGATTGAAATTATTTCTTACGGATATTCTAAAAAGAAAGTATTGCTAGTCCATGGATGGTCTGGAAGAAGCACTCAATTATTTGCCTTTGCTGATAAGTTATTAGAAAAAGGATATATGGTGATTTCATTTGATGGACCGTCACATGGAAAATCTTCTGGAAAAACTACGATGATGCCTGAATTTTTATCGACTATAAAGAAGATTGACACAGTATATGGACCCTTTGTTGCAGGAATTGGGCATTCTTTTGGAGCTATGAGTTTGTATAATGCTACCTCCCATTTTTTAAAGATTAAAACTTTTGTAGCCATAGGTTCTGGTGATAAAGTTTCTGATATTATTAGAAATTTTACTGATAATTTATCTTTGAGTGAAAAATCAGCTAGAAAAACACAATCAGGGTTAGAGAAAAAATGGCACATCAAAGTTGATGATTTTGCAAGTAGTAGTGTTTCAAAAAAAATAAAGATTCCTGTTTTAGTTGTCCATGACACAGATGATGGAGATGTTCCTGTAAGTTGTGCTTATCAAATTCGTCAAAACCTTAATAATGGTTCTTTGCTAATTACAAATGGGCTTGGTCATACTAAAATTTTAAGAGATAAAATCGTCATTAATCAAAGTATAGAATTTATAATACAAAACACATGAGAAAAATAATATCAATCCTTACGATCGCATTACTAGTTAGTTGTTCTGGAGTTGCTCAAAAACCTGAAAAGAAAAAAGAAAAAAAATATGACATTGTAAAGACAGAAGAACAATGGAAGAAAAAATTAACTAGCATACAATATTATGTATTAAGAGAGGCTGGTACTGAAAGAGCTTTTACAAGCCCATTAAATAATATCAAAGAAAAAGGTTTATATGTTTGTGCTGCTTGTGAGACTCCTTTATACAAATCTGATCATAAATTTGATTCTGGAACAGGATGGCCATCGTTTGATAGAGCTATTATAAATAATGTTGAACTTGATGTCGATTATAAGATTGGATATGCTAGAACAGAATTAAAATGTTCAACATGTGGTGGCCATTTGGGACATTCATTTAATGATGGACCCAGGGAAACTACTGGAGAAAGACACTGTATTAATGGCGCTGCATTGAAATTTAAGGCTAAAAAAGGTGCTCTAAAGAAAAAATAATTTTTAAAAAATTAGCTCGTCAATCTTTTTTGAACCGTTGAATTAATAATAATTGATTCTCGTTTTTCTTGAGGCTTCTCTAATCTTTTTAACATCAACTTTGCTGAAGTTACTCCAACATTTTTTCCATGTTGATCTATAGTAGTTAAACTAGGTGTTAAATGTTCAGAAATTACTGTACTTGAATAACCGATTAATGCAATGGTTTTATCAAGCAAAACTTCTTTCTTTTTACCTATTCTGAAGGCAGCAAGAGAAGATTCTTGATCTAAAGCCATGATGGCATCTATCTTTTTTTGTGATATTAACGATGATAATTCATTTTCAATATGTTCTTCAGAACCTTCAATAATTATAGGGTCATGCGTGTTTTCAACTGCAACTATATATCCTTTTGTTCTCAATTTCCCAACTGAAGAGTTATTAATACAGGACACTAAAGCAATGCTTTTTCTTCCATCGGATATCAAACCATTTACAGCATTAAAAACAGCGTCATAATCATCAACTAGAACTCGATCGCAATCTATAGAGTTTACTTCTCTATCAAACATTAATAAGGGAATTTCATCTTCTAATCCAATTAAATGAGAAAAATCTTGTTTTATTTGGGTTTCTTCAGAGACAGCAATAATAATTGCATCAACTAAACCATTTGATAAAGTTTGCACAGATTGTACTTCTTTTTCAAAAGATTCATTGGTAATGCTAATAATGATGTTGTATTGTGTGGTTGCAATAACATTTTCTATGCCTCTTAAAACTCTAGCTAAGAAGAAGTTTTTAAGACTTGGTAATACAACACCAATGGTGTTTGTTTTACCAGACTTTAAGTTAACTGCTAGTTTATTGGGTTTATAATTGTATAATTTAGCAGCTTCTTTAATTCGCTGTTTAGTGCTCTCACTTATTTCATAACTATCGTTTAAAGCTTTGGAAACAGTAGATATAGATACTTCTAAGATCTTAGATAATTCTTTAATTGTGATGTTTTTCTTCATATAAACCTATATAATTCTGAAAAATACAACAAGCTAGGTAAATATCAAACTTAATGAAGAGAATTTAATAACCCTTAAAGCATTTTTAAAAAAAATGAAACAAATGTATGAGTGTAATCGTCTTTAAAAAAACTAGATGTATTGAACTGTTTTAAAAGTGTATTGAATTGTATTATCCTGTTACTTTTGTATCTTGTTCATTAGATTTTTAAAGATAATATGAAAAAACAACAGATAATTGAAGTTCTAGAAGAGAAACATAAAGATTTATTTCTTTGGTTAGAAAACCATCCAGATCAAAAATGGATGGATGGACCAGATCAAAAATGGACTACTGGGCAACATATATTGCATCTAGAAAACAGTGCCAAATTGCTTAATAAAGCTTTGAGTATGCCCAAGTTTCTTTTAAAATATAAATTTGGTACTTCAAATAGAACTTCTAGGACTTATGAAGAGGTTGCAAAGAGATACAACGAACGATTGGCTGAAAATCAAGAAAGAGCGAAAAAATTTAATCAAGATTTAAAGACTCCTGATATTGAAAAAAAATATCAACTCATCTCTAAGCTGCAAATTTTAAATAAAAAATTACAGTACAAAACAAATAAATTAAAAGACAAAGATTTAGACACTTTATTACTACCACATCCTTTAATGGGAAAAATGACCGTAAGAGAAATTATTATGTGGTCTGCGTACCATACAGATCATCATTTAGACATCCTGAAGAAAAATTATTAGTATGAAAAAAATTATTACAAAACCTCAATATTTCTTTAGCTTTCTAGCATTGATTATGTTTATTATTGGGTTCATCTATAAAGAAAATTCTATTGAACTCGCATTCTATGGTGGTATCATTGATTTAGATATTTGGATTCTTAATTTATTTTCGGCGTTATTTTTTATCTTGATAGCTATAAATTATGCTTCTTTGACAATTACACAAAAACAAGCTAAAAAGGGCCTAACTATTACCCATATACTTATTCAAATTATAGCAATTGTTCCATTAATTTATTTCACTATTACTTCAAATTCATCAAAAACCTATGAAGAAATTACCATCATGAATAGTATTCTCTTACTTGCTTTTGTTGTTTTTATTCTCGCAACACTTATTCACTTAATTAATTTTGTTACAAGCTTAGTAACAAAGAAAGATTAAGTACTCTTTTCCTTGAGTAAAATGCATGTATTTTCTATATTTGTAGCTTCCAAAAAAGCAAAAGAATCCTATGTTTAGTAATTTAAGCGAAAAATTAGATAAAGCCTTACACACTCTTAAAGGTCACGGTAAAATAACAGAGGTAAATGTAGCAGAAACTTTAAAAGAAGTACGAAGAGCATTGTTGGATGCCGATGTTAATTTTAAGATTGCTAAAACCTTCACCAAGAGCGTTCAAGAAAAAGCTTTAGGGCAAGATGTATTAACTACCTTAAATCCAGGTCAGTTAATGGTTAAATTGGTTAAAGATGAGCTAACTGATTTGATGGGTGGAGAAACTGTTGGTGTTAACTTAAGTGGTAACCCAACTGTTATTTTAATGTCAGGTTTACAAGGTTCTGGAAAAACTACTTTTTCTGGAAAACTGGCAAATTTCTTAAAAACAAAAAAAGCAAAAGAAGTATTATTAGTAGGTTGTGATGTTTACAGACCTGCTGCCATTAATCAATTACAAGTAGTTGGAGAACAAGTTGGAGTTGAAGTATATGCAGAAGTTGGCAATCAAAATCCTGTTGAAATTTCTATCAATGCTATTAAACATGCAAAAGCAAACGGTAAAAATGTTGTTATTATTGATACCGCTGGTCGTTTAGCTGTTGATGAAGCGATGATGACGGAGATTTCTAATATTCACAAAGCTGTAAATCCACAAGAAACATTATTTGTTGTAGATTCTATGACTGGGCAAGATGCTGTTAATACAGCAAAAGCCTTTAATGATGTTTTAAATTTTGATGGTGTAATTCTTACCAAACTAGATGGTGATACCCGTGGTGGAGCTGCTTTATCAATTAAATCTGTCGTAGATAAACCTATCAAGTTTATTGGAACTGGAGAAAAAATGGATGCCATAGATGTATTCTATCCAGATCGTATGGCAGATCGTATTTTAGGAATGGGAGACGTAATATCTCTTGTTGAAAGAGCTCAAGAACAATACGACGAAGAAGAAGCAAGAAAACTTCAAAAGAAAATTGCAAAAGATCAGTTTGGTTTTGACGACTTTTTATCTCAAATTCAACAAATTAAGAAAATGGGAAGCATGAAAGACTTAGTCGGAATGATTCCTGGGGCTGGTAAAGCAATGAAAGATGTAGATATAGATGATGATGCTTTTAAAGGAATCGAAGCTATCATACATTCTATGACCCCTTCTGAAAGAAGTACACCAACTACCATCAACGCTAGTAGAAAGAAAAGAATTGCAAAAGGTTCTGGAACTTCAGTACAAGAAGTAAACCAGTTAATGAAGCAATTTAATCAGATGAGCAAAATGATGAAGATGATGCAAGGTGGTGGCGGAAAAAAGATGATGCAAATGATGAAAGGAATGAAATAAAAAACTTGGGCTGCTTTAAAAGTAGCCTTTTTGTTTAATAATATAATACAACACAATGATTTTACTTGATGGTAGAAAAACCTCATCTGATATTAAAGATGAAATCACATTAGAAGTTGCACAACTTAAAAAAGACGGAAAGAAAACTCCCCATTTAGCAGCGGTTATAGTTGGAAACGACGGTGCCAGCAAAACATATGTAGGTGCGAAAGTAAAAGCATGCAACCGCGTTGGATTTGAATCAACTTTAGTTGAATTACCTGAAGAAACTACAGAAGAAACTCTATTAGCTCAGATTGAAGAGCTAAATAACAATGATGATATTGATGGATTTATTGTACAATTACCATTGCCAAAACATATCGATGAACAAAAAGTAATCATGGCTGTGAATCCTGATAAAGATGTTGATGGATTTCATCCAACCAATGTTGGTAAAATGGCTTTAAATCTGCCTACTTTTATTTCTGCTACCCCTTTCGGGATTTTAGAATTATTAGAAAGATATAAAGTTGAAACCTCTGGAAAACATGTAGTAGTTATTGGTAGAAGTCATATAGTTGGTAGTCCAATGAGTATTTTACTTTCTCAAAAAAGAACTGTTGGTAATGCAACAGTAACCATCACCCACAGTAGAACTACTAATTTAAAAGAAATTACTTTACAAGCAGATATTGTAGTTGCTGCCTTGGGAATTCCTGAGTTTTTAACAGCAGATATGGTAAAAGAAAATGTAACTGTAATAGATGTTGGAATTACAAGAGTTGAAGATAATACTAAAAAAAGTGGTTATCGTTTGTTAGGCGATGTTGCTTTTGATGAAGTCTCTAAAAAATCAGCTTTTATTACTCCTGTCCCTGGAGGTGTTGGGCCTATGACAATTGCAATGTTATTAAAGAATACTTTATTGGCTTGTAAAAGAAGTAATTAATCCTCTCTTATACATGATATTTTCCAAGTAGGAAAGACGATGGTTTCTGTTTTATCTGTCCACTCACCTATCCATTTGTATCCATTTTCTGAAATATCATAAAAAGTTAATCGAAAAAAACCTTCAACACCATTTGGAGCTGTATGATTTTTATATAATACAATTTTTCCGTCTTTCTTATTACCATTCCAAACAGGTAAAGTAGCAACAGTAGCCCTTGTTGTATAATAATGTACATTCCATCGTAGACTGTCTTTGTCGTATTGGCGAATACTTCCTGAATGTACTCCATCTTCTTTTAAAGTTTCATCTTGTACTGCTGTTCCATTCATAATGTATTTCCATGTCCAAATCATGTTAACTGGTTTTGCCCAAGTTTGATCTGGGTTTCTGGATTCTGATATACATTTACAGGTACCTATTAAGTCTTGATAATCTTTTAATTCTGTTGGTGCACTAGGATTGTATTGACCAAAAGGGAACTCTTTAGAAGGCTCGTAAATCATTTCTTTTTGAGAAAAAACTGAGGTTGAAAATAGAACGGAAAAGACGAATAAAAATAGTTTTACTGGCATGATTGATTGATTTTAGATCTGTCTCTTATACACATCTGACGCTGCCGACGATCTACTCTGTGTA
>OLII01000289.1_pt1 | contig 19883 bp, 17 predicted proteins | sample 1609481 | NCBI WGS metagenome assembly OLII01 (sample SAMN05416859, study PRJEB24817) | seawater metagenome | isolation source: Sea water | place: Canada:Atlantic | collected 2013-11 | reverse complement strand
CGGTCTCGTGGGCTCGGAGATGTGTATAAGAGACAGCGATTTTACAGCGTTAGAAGTCGATTTTTTAAAAGAGTTAATAAAAGAAAAAAGAATGTAGAATAAAGAAAAGAGACGTTGCATTGTACTCTTTGAGTACAGCAGTCTTTTGTCTTTGTTCTTTTATCCCATTAAAAGAATGAATCAAGATTATATAAAACCTAACAATTGGTCGATTATCGAAGAAGGATTTGATGAAAGTCGCGTAAAATCTTCAGAGAGTTTATTTAGTATTGGGAACGGAGCCATGGGGCAACGTGCCAATTTTGAAGAAGCATATTCAGGAGCTACCTTTCAAGGAAGTTATATTGCAGGCGTTTATTATCCGGATAAAACGAGAGTAGGTTGGTGGAAAAATGGCTATCCAGAATATTTTGCCAAAGTATTAAATGCACCCAATTGGATTGGAATTAATGTTTCTGTAAATGAGGAAATGCTCGACCTTTACACGTGTACAGATATTCAAGACTTTAGGAGAGAGCTAAATATGAAAGAGGGTTGGTTGTCTCGCAGTTTTAAGGCAACCTTACCTAACGGTATTGTTGTAAAGGTTTCGGCAACGCGTTTTTTAAGTTTGTCTCATGATACTTTGGGTGCAATTCAATACCAAATAACCCCATTGAATCGTGCAGCTAAAATTACCTTTGAACCCTACTTAGATAGTGCAATTACAAATGAAGACACCAATTGGGACGATGCTTTTTGGAAAACACTCAATGTTTCAAAAGAAAAGAATCAAGCATTCATAGAAGCGCATACGATGAAAACAAACTTTCACGCGTGTACTTTTATGCAATCGCATTGTTTTGTTAGTAGAGAAAATTCCATAGACTGTACAGAAATAAATCAATCAGAAACCAAGATAAGTTTTAGCTATTCTTCAGAGGTTTTGCAAGATGAAACATATACCATTCAAAAGTATGGAGGTTATGTTGTAGATAGAAATTATGACAAGAGTGTTTTGATTTCTAAAGCAAAAGAAACGCTAGATATTGCTTCCAAGAAAGGGTTTAATGCTTTGCTGGAAGAGCAGAAAGAAGCTTGGTCTGAGATCTGGAATATGGCAGACATTACCATTGATGGTGATGTAAAAGCGCAACAAGGAATCCGTTTTAATATTTTTCAACTGAACCAAACCTACTTAGGGAAAGACGCTACATTGAATATTGGGCCTAAAGGATTTACAGGTGAAAAATATGGAGGAAGTACCTATTGGGATACTGAAGCGTATTGCATTCCATTTTATATGGCTACAAAAAACCAAGAGGTTGCTAGAAATTTATTGACCTACAGATACAATCAGTTAGATAGAGCCATTGAAAATGCAGAGAAATTAGGGTTTGATAATGGAGCGGCCTTGTATCCTATGGTCACTATGAATGGAGAGGAATGTCATAACGAATGGGAAATTACCTTTGAGGAGATTCATAGAAATGGTGCTATTGCTTTTGCAATTTTTAATTACCATCGTTATACAGGAGATTATTCCTACATTCCAGAAAAAGGATTGGAAGTATTGATTGCAATTGCTCGTTTTTGGCAGCAAAGAGCTACTTTTTCTGAGGCAAAAAAGCAATATGTGATTTTAGGCGTAACCGGTCCAAACGAATACGAAAACAACGTACATAACAATTGGTATACCAATTATATTGCGCAGTGGAGTATTGCGTATGCTTTAGAGAATATAAATAAAGTAAAAGCGGCGTATGAGGCTGATTATTCGCGAATCATTCAGAAAACCAAAATTACATCAGAAGAGTTAGAGAAATGGAAAGCTGTTGCAGCCAATATGTATTATCCATATTCTAAAGAACATCAAGTGTATTTGCAACAAGAAGGGTTTTTAGATAAAGAACTAATTACGGTAGCACATTTAGAGAAAGAACAGCGGCCAATCAATCAAAAATGGTCTTGGGATCGTATTTTACGATCACCGTATATCAAACAAGCAGATGTCTTGCAAGGGTTTTACTTTTTTGAAGACCATTTTACAACGGAAGAATTGAAAACACATTTCGATTTTTATGAGCCTTATACAGTTCATGAGAGCTCGTTGTCACCATGTGTGCATAGTATTCAAGCAGCAAAGCTCAATAGAATGGAGCAAGCATATGCATTTTATTTACGCACCTCTCGTTTAGATTTAGATGACTACAATCATGAGGTAGAGGAAGGATTGCATATTACTTCTATGGCAGGTACTTGGATGAGTATTGTTGAGGGATTTGGAGGAATGCGAATTAAAAATGAGACCATTTCTTTTGAAACACGCATACCAGAGGCATGGAAAAGCTATTCCTTTAAGGTTAATTTTAGAAATCAAATTTTAAAAGTAAGTGTTGCTCAAAATGGCACTACTTTTACATTGATCAAAGGAGAACAGCTCGCTATTTTAGTGAATGGTGAATTGCTCCAAATACATGCGGAAAAAGAGCTAATCGTATAAATTTAGCTGTTTAAGGAGAGGAATGTTTGTTTTTTAAAGCTATTGACATGCTTGTGTTGCTGCTCTATGGCTTGTAATTAAAAACGGTGGTATTAAAATCGATCAAAAAACAATGAGAAAATTCATGAAAAAAATAGCTGAGGTATTTTGCTTCCTATTGATCAATAGCGTTTTGTTTGCTCAGAACTCCAATAGACTTTTTAAAGAGTTTAAGCAAGTAGATGAGCACTTTTATGTCGCTGTGGATGATGGAGAATACTTGTTTCGATTTTATACTACGGAAATTGTAGAGACTACTTTTGTGCCGCTAGAAGAGACGTTTAAAAATGAATCACATGCAGTTGCTTTGGTTCCTACAAAGGTTCCTGTTGCTATTGTTCAATCAGAACAACAGCTGACGATGACGACAAAAGGCATTTCAATTCAAATCCAAAAACAACCCTTTCAAATTTCTTATTTCTACAAGGGCGAAAACATCGTGTCGGAGAAAAAAGGATATGAAAAGTTACAAGACTCTGAAACCATCCAATTCAATATCACTTCAGATGAAGTTTTGTATGGTGGCGGTGCTCGGGCTTTGGGGATGAATCGAAGAGGGAACAGATTGCAGTTGTATAACAAAGCACATTATGGGTATGAGACGCATGCGCCGTTGATGAACTTTTCAATGCCTATTGTGCTCTCTTCAAAGCAATACATGTTGCATTTTGACAATGCACCCATAGGCTACTTAGATTTGGATAGTGAAAAAACGAATACCGTAACTTATGAAACCATTTCGGGAAGAAAAACCTACCAAGTAATTGTAGGAGATTCTTGGTTAGACTTGATCGATAATTATACAGACTTGACCGGAAAACAACCGCTGCCACCTCGCTGGTCTTTAGGGAATTTTTCGAGTCGATTTGGATACCATTCTCAGAGAGAAACAGTAGAGACCATCAATACATTTCGACAAGAGAAGATACCCGTAGATGCCGTTGTGTTGGATTTGTATTGGTTTGGGAAAGACATCAAAGGAACAATGGGGAATTTAGAAGTATTCAAAGACTCTTTCCCGGATGTTAAAAAGATGACCGCAGATTTCAGGAAAAAAGGCGTGAAAACAATTTTTATTACCGAGCCCTTTGTGCTGACGACCTCAAAGAAATGGAAAGAAGCTGTTGCTAAAAATGTATTGGCTACAGATAGCGTTGGTAATCCGTTTGTTTATGACTTCTATTTTGGAAATACAGGATTGATAGACATCTACAACCCCAAGGGGAAAAAGTGGTTTTGGAACATTTATAAAGAGATCCAAGCACTAGGTGTTGACGGGTTTTGGGGTGATTTAGGAGAGCCAGAAGTCCATCCCCAAGCACTACAGCATGCCAAAGGATCGGCAGATGAAGTGCATAATATTTACGGACATGATTGGGCTCGATTGATTTTTGAGGGGTATCAAGAAGAATATCCTACAGAAAGACCATTTATTTTAATGCGTGCTGGGTATTCAGGATCACAACGATTTGGAATGATTCCTTGGTCTGGAGATGTAAATAGAACCTTTGGAGGCTTGCAATCTCAGCCAGAAATAGCATTACAGATGGGAATGCAAGGGATGGGGTATATGCATTCGGATTTAGGCGGGTTTGCTGGGGCGAATCTAGATGATGAATTGTATGTGCGTTGGCTACAATATGGTGTTTTTCAACCTATTTATAGACCACATGCCCAAGAAGAGGTTCCGAGTGAGCCTGTTTTTAGGGCGCCAAAGACGAGAGAATTGGCTAAAAAGGCAATCGAATTGCGATACCGATTGTTGCCATACAATTATACATTGGCTTTTGAAAATAATCAAACGGGTGCTCCCTTAATGAGACCGCTTTTTTTTGAAGAACCAGACAATAAAGCATTGCTCTTAAATGCCAGTGCATACCTATGGGGGAATGATTTTTTAGTGGCGCCTATTGTACACGCGAACCAAAAAGAACAGACAATCTATTTTCCTGAGAAGAATAATTGGGTTGATTTTTATACGGATGAAGTATATACAGGCGGTAAAACAATAAAAGTTCCAACAAAGAAAGACTATATTCCAACCTATGTTAGGGCAGGGTCTTTTATAGGAATGACCAAAGTTGTGCAGAGCACAGAAGCCTTCAATCCCAATGAATTGATAGTGCATTATTACCACGATGCTGCTGTTCTAGAAAGTAAAGGAACGCTATATCTAGATGATGGTGGTACACCCAATGCATTTGAAAAGGGGAACTATGAGTTGTTACACTTTACAAGTAAGACAGATACAATGTTGTTGCACCTTCGCTTGGCAGCAAATACAGGAGCACAGTATGCAGTAAATAAAAAGGAAATAACGCTGGTAGTTCACAACATCCCTAAGAAACCATTGCAGGTTCGTTTTCAAAAGAAAGAAAGAGCATTTGTTTGGAATGAAAAAACAAAACAGCTGTCAGTGCAATTAGCATGGCATACGAGTAAGAATGAGTACATACAAATAACATTATAAAGAACATATGAAACACGTTTTAAAAGGGTTTATAACACTAGTACTTGTATTGAGTTGTGCTTCTTCGGAGAAACAAGCAGTAGTTAGTGAAGCTCCCTTTGTTTGGGAAGCAGCCAATGTCTATTTTCTATTAATAGATCGATTTTGCAATGGAGATACGACCAATGATGTTCAATTTTCGAGAACAGCAGAACCGTCTAAATTAAGGGGATTTGAAGGTGGAGATATCAAGGGTATACTTAAAAAGTTAGAAGAGGGTTATTTTACAAAGCTCGGTGTGAATGCTATTTGGATGACTCCTATTGTAGAGCAAATTCATGGAGGAACCGATGAAGGAACTGGTTTAACCTATGGGTATCATGGGTATTGGACGAAAGATTGGACGCAAATAGATCCTAACTTTGGAACAAAAGAAGACCTTCAAAAGATGGTGCAGTTGGCCCATGAAAAAGGCATTAGAGTCCTATTAGATGCGGTGTTGAATCATACAGGTCCGGTAACTGAAGAAGACCCTGTTTGGCCTAATGATTGGGTGAGAACCAGCCCTAAATGTGTGTATGAAGATACGGAAACTACAATTGAATGTACGTTGGTTGAGAATTTACCAGACATAAAAACAGAAAGCAATGAGCATGTTGAGTTGCCGTTGCATTTAGTTAAAAAGTGGAAGGAAGAAGGACGCTATGAGCAAGAGTTGGCCGAATTGAATGCGTTTTTTGAAAGAACAGGGCACCCAAGAGCTCCCAGGTTTTATATTATGAAATGGTTGACAGATTATATTACAGAGTTTGGAATTGATGGCTATAGGGTGGACACGGTAAAGCACGTAGAGCATACTGTTTGGCAGGAGTTTAAAAAGGAGTGTGATGTTGCTTTTGATCAATGGAAACAAGACAATCCAAAACATGTTTTGGACGAGCATCCTTTTTACCTTGTAGGAGAAGTATATGGGTATGGAATAGGAGCAGGACAGTATTATGATTTTGGGGATAAACGTGTCAATTACTTTGACAATGCCTTTCAAAGTTTAATCAATTTTCAATTTAAGTGGGATGCTAAGCAAAAACCAATGGAAGAGGTATTTCGTGGGTATTCTGATCTTTTTGCTACTGATTTAAAAGGGTTTAGTACTATGAATTACATCAGTTCCCATGATGATGGACAGCCCTTTGATGCGATGCGTGAAAACCCAAGACTGGCAGGAACGTTATTATTGCTAGCTCCTGGGGTGTCACAAATTTATTACGGAGATGAATCTGCTCGTTCTCTGGTGATAGAAGGAACTGAAGGTGATGCAACCTTGCGTTCATTTATGAATTGGGACGCCTTAAAATCAAATGGAGAACAGGTGAACACATTAACGCATTGGCAAAAATTGGGGCGTTTTAGAAATAGACACCCAAGTGTGGGTGCAGGTGTTCATAAGCAGTTGAAGCAAAAGCACTATGTGTTTTCAAGAATATATAAGAAGGCTAGCTATGAAGATAAAGTGGTAATTGGTGTAGACCTTTCAAAAGGGAAAAAGATCATTAAAGTCGGTGCTACATTTGCAGATGGAACACTGTTAGTAGATGCCTACTCAAATAAGGAGGCAACTGTTGTGGGAGGAGAAGTTGAATTGCAAACAGAACAAACACTTGTATTATTAGAAAAAAAATAGAATGAAATGAAGAAACTTACAGTATATCTCATCGGTTTAGTCGTCTTTTTGGCATGTAAAACAGAAGCTACGAAAGATGTAAAAAAGCCTTTGCCAATTTCTCAAGATGTCATTGCATCAGCAGTTATTTATGAGGCAAATATCAGACAGTATTCTGAGGAAGGAACGTTTAATGCATTTACCAAAGATATTCCGCAGCTCAAAGAATTGGGGGTTCGAATTATATGGCTCATGCCTGTTTTCCCTATTTCTCTGACAAAAAGAAAGGCTACAGGTGGGGATTTCGCCTCTAAAATTGTAGATCCTGAAGAGCGTGCTCAAGCATTAGGGAGTTATTATGCCGTTTCAGATTTTAAGAATATAAACCCAGAATTTGGAACGATTCAAGATTTTAGGAAATTGCTTCAAACAGCGCATGAAAATGGTATGTATGTTATTTTAGATTGGGTACCAAATCATACAGGTTGGGACCACTCTTGGTTAAAAACGAATCCTGAGTTTTACACAAAAAACGACAAAGGAGAAATAACAGATCCATTAAATGAAGACGGTTTGCCAATGGGGTGGGCAGATGTTGCTGATCTAAATTATGACAATACAGACTTGCGTAAAGAAATGACAAATGATATGTTGCATTGGTTGCAGAACGAAGCGGTAGATGGTTTTCGTTGTGATGTTGCAGGATCGGTTCCTTTAGATTTTTGGCAAGAAGTAATCCCAAAATTAAGAGCTGAAAAAGATATTTTTATGTTAGCTGAAGCCTGGGAGCCGGAACTTCTAAAAGAAGGGCTGTTCGATATGGCTTATGGTTGGGATACACACCACGTGTTAAATGCAATAGCGAAAGGAGAGGATACTGTGAAGAAGTGGGATGAAAATTATGTAAAAGATACAACACGCTATGAAGCGAATGATCTGTTAATGAATTTTGTGACCAATCACGATGAAAACTCTTGGAATGGCACAATTCAAGAAAGAATGGGTGATGCAGCAGAGGTGTTCACTGTATTGACATATGTGGCACCAGGAATGCCATTGATCTATTCGGGTCAGGAATATGGATTAAAGCATCGATTGAAATTCTTTGAAAAAGATGTGATTCCTCATGAGAAGGGACAAGAATGGCAATTATTGAAGAAGATAGGAGCTTTAAAGGAAGAAAACCCTGCCTTGAACGCAGGAGCAAATGCTGCCGAATACCTTCGATTGGAGGCCGAAAAAGACGTGTTGGCTTTTTCTAGAAAGAAAGGAACGGATGACCTTGTGTTTATAGCAAATTTATCGAAACAATCAGTGCAGCTGCACTACCCAGTTCATGGACAGTACATGGATTATTTTTCTGAGGAGAAAAAAGAAGTATCAACGTCGACTCCTCTAGCTCTTGACCCTTGGGGGTATAAAATTTTGATAAAACAATAGGTCTACGCTACACGATATAAAATCAATTGAACTCCAGTGAAAGCTAGAGTTTTTTTATGTGTAAATTGAACCTTTTGCGCATAAAAAAACCACTCTAGAAAGAGTGGTTTTGGTGGTACCTCCAGGAAGAAATTACTTTATTTCATTTAATCTCAAAAACACCTAAATCATTAAAAATTAATGATATAACATCATTTTTATTATAAAGACATAAAATGAAATAAAGACAAATAAACTACAAATAACTAAACTGCGCACACCTTTGAGCACACCCTTTATGCGCTGTATATTAGCCGTATGAAGAAAATAATTAAACCACAATTAGGAACTGTAAGGTACAATTTGAAGGAGTCCAAAGAGACATTAAAACAAAGTAGAAAAGAAAGTCCAATTTCATTGTGGTTTTCCTATGGGAAACGACAAAGATTAAGATATTCAATTGGAATATCAGTAGGTTATGCAGATTGGGATTTTGAAAGACAAAGGGTTAGAAGAAATCGAAGTCTTATAATTAATTCAGCAACAGTTAATAGGTACCTTGACAAGTTACAGAATGAACTCATTCGTGATCATTCGGAATTAGTATTGGAGGGAAAAGAAGTCAATAATGAAGTTTTAAGATCTATTCTCGATAGGTTGACAAATCGAAATATTGAATCAGAAGTAAAAGTAATTCAAGATGATTTTTTTGTTTTTGCAGATGAGTTCATCGAGGAGAAGAGGGGTAGTATTGAAAATGTTACTTTACTACTATATAAACAGTCCTTAAAGAAACTTAAATTGTTTTCAGATTCCACAACATCAATTGATTTCACATCTTTCACAAGACCTATTTTAAACGACTTTAAGAGGTTTTTGGAGGTTGAACAAGGGTTTAAATTAAACACCATTTCAAAACATTTCAAATCAATAAAAACAATTGTGTTGGAGGGGAAGAGGAGAGGTTTAATTGGAGATGTAGATTTCAGGTTGTTTTCAATTCCAACGGAGGAGCCAACAAAGATTTATTTAAGTGAGAATGAAATATGTAAGATGAAGGATTTAGATCTTTCAAATGACAAGACTATGGAGTTGGCAAGAGATATTTTCTTAGTGGGTTGTTATACTGGACAACGAATTAGTGACTACAATAGATTATCTGGTATTGATATTGTAGAAAAGGATGGGGTCCATTTTTTTGAAATTCTTCAAAAGAAAAGTGGTGTTAAGGTTAACTGTCCAATCACACAGGAACTAAAAGAAATTATGCACAGATATAATAACCAACCCCCTCCAAAACTATCAGACCAAAAGATAAACAAGTATCTCAAGTTGATTGGTAGAAGATTAGATATGAATGAAGATGTTTTATGTCATGATACAAAGGGAGGAGTAAAAAGAACCTATATTCGTCCAAAGTGGGAAATGTTGGAGTCACATACTGCACGTAGAAGTTTCTGTACCAATATGTACTTAAAAGGAATGTCAATTCAAGATATCATGCATTTTTCGGGTCATAAAACTGAAAAGGAATTTCTTAAGTATATTAGAATCACATCAGATGAGCGCACCCGACATATACTGAGACAGGGATTTTTTAATGTGTAAATTATAAAGTTATAAGGTGCTTTAGTTACCAGTAACGTTAGTCAACTTCTCTAAAACCTTTAAAAAATCCAATTGTAAAATCTACAATCCATTTAATGGATAAAAAACTAAACCACAAAATAGAGATGAAAATGTGCCAAAATACTTTAATGAAATTAACAAAGAGAATGATCAACATGTAGATCATTTGAAAAGTAGCAGCGTTTTTCCCTCTTACTTGAACACCTCCTAATTTGAAACTGGAGTAATTCGGTTTTAGGATGTTATAAGAACCTCTTTTATTTTTGAGGGAGGTACTAATCCCATTTTTTGAAACATTAAAGTTAAAAGGACCACTATTGTATCTTCCAATGAACTGAAAGTTTCCGTTTTGGAAACCCATTCTTGCTCCCTTAAATAATCGTTTGTGAAGACGAAGTCCGTGTTTAGTGTTTATAGTAGCGCCAACTCCATCTCCTTTAAATGTTTTCGTTGCAGAAACACCACCAGTTCTTGAAACTCGGACATTTTTTCCTCTGTATTCTATTCTTTTTGAAGGGTTGTCTTTATCTTTTGAATTAGTGCTTGACATGAGTCAAAATTAAGAAATTAAAATAAGGAGATTGAGATGTTTGAATTTTGATTTCCCCTCCCCCTATTATTCAAAGTTGCAGCATAATTTCTTCTTTTAACGATCCACTTAACTTGGACGATATACAATTCTCCTTCCTTTAAAATACTTAAGTAACGAGTGTAAGTTAGACTGCTTTTTCGAAAGCATTTTCTATATCGCTTAATGTTACAGCAACTTGTTTTTCGGCAAGAAACTTATAAATCAATAATCGCATTGCTGTAACTCTAATATTTTTTGAGTCTAAAAATTGTTCTATTTTTTGCATAATTTTTAATGTTCTTCGTTACCAAATGGTTTAATAATAATTCCTACGCTAAAAATAAAGCCGTCTGTTGGTGCATAAATTTCTGGAAATTCTGGATTTTCGTGTGGTGGTAAAACCAAAGGCGAAAACCTACTTTGTCGTCTGTCTGTGAAATTTTCAAAATTCACAAAAGCACTACCAAATTTAAAGTTTCGCATTAACAATAATCCCATTGTGACAAAATCTGTCGTTTCAGTTCCGTTTGATAAAAACTGCTTTCCTGTATAAAATGTCTCGTAACCAATTCGCCATTTATCAGATTCGTACATTAATACACTTCCTGCGTTATGTTTTGCTGTCAATGGTTTTTGTGGATTTCCTGCCAAATAGTTCAGTTTCGTGTCTATAAGTGCATAATTTAAAAACCATCTAAAATCTTTATAAGTAAACTTAATATTTGTTTCTGCTCCTTTGCTTAAAATTTCGTCAGTTGCATTTTCAAATGCAAACAAACCGTTATTTGTACTATTTAATAACAATCCGTTATTAATCGCTGTAACATAAAAAAGTTGATTAATGGAAAAACCAATGGTTTCAAATAAACGTGTTTGATAATTGAAATCAAGATTTACACCATAAGAACGTTCTGCTTTTAATGAAGATTTATCAATGCCAATTATATTTTCAAAATTGATAAATTCAGCCTCTTCTGTAAAAATATCTGGAATTTTGTAGCCTAAACCACCACCAATTCTGCTTGAAAATCCATTATCATTTTTATAAAGCAAAGAAATTCTTGGAAGCGGAAAAAAGCCAAAATCAGTATTGTAATCTGCTCTTAATCCAGTTTCTAAAATCCAACTATCGGAAAGGTCATAAATATTGTTAGCAAACAAACCGTAAGTGATGTCGGTTTGGTCACGTTGCAAAGTTGCATTATCATTTTCATCAAAGTTGGAAGTGTATAAATTTGCTCCAAAAATCCAATCCGCTTTTGAAGTCTCTCTTTGATAAGTGATTTCCGTAAATGTGTTGGTTTGTTTACCATCAAAATTGAAATCGGGAATCGTTAAATTTCTATCGAAAAAGGATACACTATTTTTAATGCTCAAAGAACTAATAGAATCTATTTGAGTTTTGTAAACTGCTTGACTACTCAATCTTTTTGAAATGTTTTCCTCTGTATATTGATGAATTCCATTTTCGCCACTTTCTATTTTAGTAATGTCTCCACCAATTCTATCGTCATAAGTTCCGTTTAGACCTAACCAAAACGTAGTTTTGTCAGAAGGATAATAAAAGAATTTTGGATTAAATGAAATAGATTTAGTTTTTGGTAAATTACTAAAACCATCATCTTCTGGGTCATAAGCTTTTTGATAGTGACCAGAACCGTAAAGCGAAATACCAAACTTTTCATTCCGTTTACTGTAAAATACATTTGCAGTACTTCCCAACGCTTGTGTTTGCGTAAGCATAATATCTAAAGCAGGTTCTTCGTCTGGTGTTTTTGATACCATATTTATTAAACCTGCAATTGCTCCACCACCATAAAGTGTAGATGAACTTCCTTTAATAATTTCAAATTGTTGCAAATCTAAAGGTGGAATTTGTAAAATACTCAAACCACTTGAAAAGCCTCCATAAAGTGGAAATCCATCTCTCAAAAGTTGTGTGTAACGACCATCGAGTCCTTGAATTCTAATATTTGTACTTCCGCTACTTAAAGAGGTTTGTTGCATTTGAATTCCTGTGCTTTCACGTAGAACCATAGAAATATTGGTTGGATTCATAATTGCTTTTTCTCCCATTTCCTCAACTCCAATAAATTCAATTCTTGTTGGAATTTTTTTTACGGTTCTTGTACTTCTTGAAGATTGTAATACAACTTCATCCAATTCGTTTCCACCGCTTTTTAATTTGAAAATCAAGTCTGAATTACTTGGGATTTGAATAGTTGTCTTTAGAGTTTCAAAGCCTAAAAAAGAAACTATGATTATATGTTCGCCATTCGGAATTTCGTTAAAAGTTGCAATTCCGTCAAAATCGGTTACTGCTCCTTTTTCTAATTCCTCAAAATATACTGTTGCTCCAAATATTGGCTCGTTTTCGGATTCTGAAATTACTTTTATTTGTATATCAGATGTTTGTGCTTTAGCAGAAAAGCACGTTATAATTGTGAGCATTGCGCTCAATATGTATTTATTCATTGAAAATGTAAATATTAATTAACTTTAAAATTTTGACTTTTAGTCGATATTTTTAGCTAATTAATTGTGGCGGTTGCCAGATATTGGAATGAAAGTTAAATCTGTAGATTGATTGATAGACAGATAATATTTCTGTAGAGATTTGATTATTAACACCTAATTCAAAAGTTTGAATTGGTTCATATGTAATTGCGATTCCGCAACAATTACAAATACAAGTTATTGGACAAGTATCATCACTATCGTTTTGATGATTGTGTTCAGCAGATATTTCTTCTTGGTGTTGGTCTTCAGTATTATTTCCGTCAGAACAAGGTTTGATTGACAAACCAAGAATTAATAATGATAGTATGATAGTTATAAATTTCATTGGCACAAAGATAAATAAATTTCAATGCAATGGTGTTGCAAAGTCATTTCTTAATTCTGTTTTGGGTTTCGTTTTTTCTTAATTAAAGTTCCCCCTACGGCAAACAAACTAATTCCGTAAACGAAACTGTCGGCAAGCATATCTAAACTGTCGGCAACAAGTCCCATTGACTTAGAGATAATTCCTATTGTTATTTCAATTATGAAAAACGTAAAATTTATAGCAAGTACAGACCAAAGTAGTTTTTTTTGGTTTGAATTTTCTTTAAATTCTGTTTGGTCAGTTTGTTCGGTCGAGATTTTCTTTCCGCCTAAATTTAATTCGATAACAGACTTTTCGATTTGGTGAATTTCTCCGCAGTGAAAAACAGTCAATTTTCGGTTGAGAATATCAAATTCTAAATTTGCAATACTTGAGATCCCGTCTAATTTCATTCGGATTAGATTTTCCTCTGATGGACAGTCCATTTTGGTGATTTCAAATATTGTTTTTTTCATTCGATTTGTTTGTTTTCAGACGATAAAATTACTTTGAAACTTTTATGGTAACGTTAGAAGAATTAAAGTCAAGTTCATCGATATGCCCCAATACTTGACGATCGTCGGAAATAAAGTGCGCATGGAAAAAACTATCATGATGGGTGAAAACAGCCTTATGATGGCGAGAAAAGAAACCAATTAAAGATCCGCTAATACCATTCAACTCATATTGAGTTAATCCTTGGTGAGCTTCATCTGGTGATGACACTTGCTTACCCTCAGGTAAATTAACACTATGAAGTTTCATTTTATTAAAAACCCCATCAATACGTATCAACAAAGGTTGGTCATAATTTTTATAAACTGAATCAATCTGTTCTTCTATTTCTTTTAGCGAGTAATTATCAAGAGTAAGTTCAACAACTTTTAAATCACTATTTGTGCTGTATACAAAAAAGGGAGCCCTGACTGAGGGGATTTTAGTTACCTGATGAGAAACACTGTCAATAACCTTCGATACATATGTTTGTCCTTCAAATACTACTATTTCTCCCTTCAAAAACTCAATAGGTCCTAATCCATAGGTTTCCTTGTTATTTAATGAATCTGTTGCAATCTTACCTTTTAAATCTCCTTTCCACATCACATCTCTCATTTCACCAACAACCTTTATAGAGGAAGTGTTAGTCGATTTAGTACATGAGACAAACAGAAGCACGCAAAAGATGTAAATAATATTTTTTAACATGCTGTAAAAATACAAAAACGGCTACACTATAAAAGTATAACCGTTTTATCATTATAAGTTGCTCCCCCTATTATTCAAAGATGCAGCCAAGAATTTCTTAATTCACCTTCCTCGCTACATAGAAACCATACCCAAAGTAATCCTTAAACCTTTTGTATAGCTCTATTTCATCTTTGTAAGATTGAACAACTTCTTTTGTCTCTTCGTCTTTGGAAAGATCTTTCTTAAGAGTTGCGAGCTCCTTTTCTAAAGGACTATAGTAATTGCTGAGCCAACTTTCTTCAGATAGAATGAAATGATCAAGGAGTTGGTATCCGGATTTTATAACTATGGGATTGCTTTTAATGCGCAATTTCAAATGGGGAACAACCTTTGTAAATTTTGAAAACTTTACAGACAGAAGACAAAGTAGGTTTTCACCTTTGGTTTTGCCACCACACGACAATCCAGAATTTCCAGAAATTTATGCGCCTACGGACGGTTTTATTTTTAGTGTAGGAGTAATTATTAAACCTTTTGGTCAAAAAAGATGAAAGGTTTGCATTGTCCTGATTTTCGATTTTTTTTATGAGCGCAATTTTTATTTCCTCTATCAAAATTTCTGTTTCATCCTTTATGATTTCAAAACCGTGTTTGCTCAGCACTTTTTCTAATTCTAATGTTTGGATGCCTGTCTTTTTGTTTAGAACAATTTGTCCAAGCTCAACCGTTTTTATGTCACAACCCAATTCTTCCAACTCCCTTAATACAGTTGATTTGCATCTGTCACATACCATATTCTTTATGTTAAGGGTTTGTTTCATAATACTTTTTATAGTGCCTGAAATGGGAAGGGCTATTAACCAACCAACCAGTATTTCCTTCCCATATCAGGGCATTATTTTAATGTTTCTTTTAGGTTCTTCATATAATCAATAATCAAGGTCTTTTCAGAATTGGACAACTTAGCATCCTTGTGAATCAAGGTGTAAGATGCTAGTGGCATCTCATCATCTTTAACCTGACTAATTATTGACTTTAGTTTGCTGTTTTTTCTTCGGTTGGAATACGCATCCCATTCATTGAAATTCAATTCTTCCTTTCCTTCATTAATGTGGTCTTCTAAAAACCAAGCAACAGGTTGTACCTTATTGTACCAAGGGTATTCTGTGTTATTACTATGACAATCATAGCAGGACTCTTGTAATAATGCGCTTATGTTTTCTTGGGTGTTGTTTACCAACAAGAAGTCAGTTTTTGGCACAGTATCACTTTGATTGAGGTCTGTGGGCACAAACTGTATGCCCACAAATCCAACCAATAAAATCAGTGCTATGATTTTTACAATTTTCATTTAGTTAATTTCTCGCTGTACTTTACCACATTTCAACATCTGGCTTCCATAATATGGATTGCGTATTTCTTCCTTTGTACTCAACCAAGCTGTACCGCCATCATACATTGGACAAAATTGCTCGTATAGTTTCACTTGTGTTCCCGTAATAGCTACCATATCAGTAACATCTTTGCTCAAAACTTTAAAATGTTCGCGTTGGTGTTTAATATCACTTTCACTGATATGTTCTGCGTGCTCGATAGCATCTTCCATAATGTCCTTTAATTCTGATTGCTGAGCATCCGTATATTTTGAAATGTCAAGCTTTCCTAATGATGTTGCGAGGGTTGCACCCAATTCTTTAGCTTTGGCATTATCATCTGCCACTAAGGCATCCTTTAAGTTGAAATAGTCATTTAATATTGTTTGGGAATTTCCATCTCCGTTCATTGCCATTTCCTTTTTATCCACATCGTGGTGACCATCGGAATTATCGTGGTTCATTTTTGAATGGTCTTCCTCAGTAATCATTTCAGAATTGGTACTGTTTTCTGTTTTCGCATCTTTACAAGACATTGCTGATAAGCTTATAAATGCCATTACCATAATTGTTGTTAATCTTACTTTTTTCATTGTTTAAAATTTAATTGTTATTACTTGATTTATTATTCTATTACTTGTTTTACTTCTCCACAGGTTAGCATTGCGCTGCCAAAATATGGATTGATTACTTTTTCTTCTTTGCTCAACCAATATGCACCATTGTTGTTATCTGCCATAGGGCAAAATTCCACATAAACCTTTTCATTAACACCAAACAATTGAACAGCATTGATTAGATGTGATGATAAATATTTAAAATGGTCTCTTTGTGCTTTTATATCGGATGTTTCAGAAATTGAGGTCGCTGAAGGTTTTATTTCCTTTTCTAATGACATCCAATGATTATGCGCCTTATTGTTTGATAACAATTTCATATCTACTCTGGTTAAATTGTTTAGTAAACTTATTACACTTTCAGAAGCGCCTTTTGAGTCTTCTTTCACTAAAGCATCTTTTAAATTGATATACGCATTGAAAACAGCTTTTAACTGCTCTTGAAATTTCGCTGATACTTTCAGACGCTCATTCATAATAGTGTGGTCACTTTCTGTGTTGGGTGAATTGTTATCCATACCTAAATGACCCTCGTGACCTGTCATTACTTTACCACCATCTTTATTCATCAAAGACTTTTTGCCTTGTAATTGTGCTGCTGCATCAACCGTAAATGTACCGTTAGTCACTATTTCATTTCCAACAAATAATCCTTCTAAAACTTCATATTCATTACCAATTTGATTGCCTAATTTAATTTCACGCATTTCAAAAATAGTTTGGTCTGGATTTGTTTTAAGGTACACCACAGAACGTTCACCTGTCCATAACACAGAAGATGAAGGAATTGTTAATACTTCGTCATTTTTAGCTGTACTGTCTTCAATATTTGCGATTACAAACATTCCTGGTTTAAATACATCGTCCTTATTGTTTAAAACAACACGCAAGGTAACAGTTCTTGTTTTGGTGTTTAAAACTGGGTCAATGAAATCAACTTTACCTTTAAATTCTTTATTAGGATAGGCATTGGTTGTTATCATCACTTCCTGTCCTTTTTTAAAGCGGTTAATCTGATTTTCATACACATCAAAATTTCCCCAAACTGTGTTGAGATTGGCAATTTTTAATATGGGTTGACCTTGTTTAATGTAATCGCCTTGCTCTACTAATTTTTCTGTAACAGTACCCGAAAAGGTTGCATACACAGGAAAGTTTTCTTTCACTTTTCCTGTTTCTTCAATCTTATTAATTTGATTTTCAGAGAGCTTCCATAATTTCAATTTATTACGGACTGCTTTGTATAAAGCAGGTTGTGATTCTTTTAAAGATGCTGCTGTAATTAATTCTTGTTGTGCTGCATAGAGTTCTGGCGAATAAATGGTTGCCAATAATTGACCTTTACGAACTTCTTCGCCTGTAAAACTCACATTCAAACGTTCAATTCTTCCAGCGAAATAACTTACCTGTACTGCATTTGCTTCTTCGTTTTCAGCAATTTTACCAGATAATTTGATAGTATTGCCTTCAACATTGCCTTTACCAACAATAGATGTTTGAATATTAGCTAAAGCAATTGCGTTTTCAGTCAATTTGAATTGGTCTGCTAATAAACCATCACTTACACCATCAGCAGGAATTAAATCCATACCACAAATAGGGCAATCTCCTGCTTCTGGTTGCATAATCTGTGGATGCATTGAACAGGTCCACATTTGATTGGTTTCTGTAACTGCATCGTGATTATGGTCTGTTTCTTCTTTTGGTGAGCCACCAAACAGTATCCACCCTAAAAGTAGACCAACAGCTAATATTCCGAGATAAACTATATACTTTTTCATTTCTTTATTTTTTTTCGTTTTAATAATTTCCTAATTGAAGGTGACGAGGTGTACCACAACAAAAACCCACTTAAAACGGTTATCAATCCTAAAAGTGAAAAGGCTCTCAAAACAATGGTATTAAAATTGTCTCTGCCTTCATAGTCCATGGTATGTGTCATCCATAAAAAATCAAACCAACGCCAAGAACGATGTCTTACGGTTTGAAATTTTCCGTCGCTTACAGAAACGTATGCTTTTAGTGCTTCATCTGTTTTATATGAGATAACATAAGCAGGTAGTAGTTTTTCTCGATACTCGTGGTGTTTTCCAGTTTCCGTAATTTGCTCAACAGATTCTACCTCTAAACCACTTTTCATATGGTTTTTGGCAATATAGAGTGCCTCTTTCTGCGTAATACTATTTTTTGGCATTCCATCTAAAGCATTATACAATTGCTCTTTATTTATCCAATAGTACGGTGCATTATCAATATCTCTTAATTCAATAGTCTTTATACCATTTGGAACATCCATTTCTGAAGGACTTATTAAACTATTAAATGCTTTGGGTTGATACTTCAAGTTTTTAAATTGGTCTCCGTGTATTTCATCGATGTTCGTCCAACTAAAGTATAAACCACTAATAGTCCAAAACAGGAATTGAATCCCTAAAAAGAGACCCAAATACCTGTGGGTTTTTCTAATTTTTAACGCAGTATGCCTATTTACCATAACAATTTAATTTATAAGCATTAATGTCGCCATTACAATCATAATAGCATTTTCAATAAAAGTGGCTTCTGTCATAGGTAATTTTAAAGCAGTACCTAAACACGCACATCGTATTGATTTTTTGTCCAATAATGTTTTTGTTACTCCAATTGTTGTTATCCCTAATACTATAAGTGTAATTATTAAAGCTATATTAATTTCAAACCGCAATAAAAACATCAGTCCTAAAGCTGTTTCAATAAATGGATAAACTTTCCCATAAAAAGGAACACGTTTAGCTAAAGGGTCGTACATACGAAAGGATTCAGGAAAGCCTTTTAAATCTAACATCTTGAAAAAACTAAACACGATGTAAAATAACCCCATAAAGTCGAGCATAAAAGCGCTCCAAGTCCAATTTTTATAATGTAATAATACACTTGCAGTTGCTATATAAAAAATGATAAGCAATAAAGGTTTTAGCTGTTGTAATTTACTTTTTTCTTCTTCCATAGGCATTGCCGACATACTTGAAGATGCAAACACATTCTTCTCTTTCTTTTCAGATAAAGTATACTTTTCTGGTAATGCTTTTTGTAGTATATCAGTTGAAATATGTTTATTCATTTTCACTTCTGCCTCACCTTTTTCAAGATTAACAGACACCTCTGATACGTGGTCTATTTTACTTAAATATTTCTCGACGGAAGCCTTACAGTTATTGCAAGTCATTCCCGCAATCTTATATGTGTGTTTCATTATTGCTGTGTTAAATAATTAATAATCGTTGATTGAACATAATAAGTTCTAATTGATTCTATTTGGTTCATTTGAAACTTTAGTTGTAGTTCTTGAATATCCAAAACATCATTAAAATCTATCGTTCCTGTTTCGTAGCTTTTGATTAAAATGTCTTCTGCATCTTTAGCTTGCTTTAAGTTTTTTGTTTGAGTAGCATAACTTATTCTTGCAGAAATGCGTTCGTTATTTGCTTTGTCTAAAAGCGTTTCCAATGCATTTAAACGTTCCTGTTTTTGAGCAGTAATTTCCTGCTGCTGCAAATCATTTTGTTTGGTTTGGGATTTATATTTCTTATTGAAAATTGGGATAGATACCG
>OLII01000286.1_pt1 | contig 20105 bp, 16 predicted proteins | sample 1609481 | NCBI WGS metagenome assembly OLII01 (sample SAMN05416859, study PRJEB24817) | seawater metagenome | isolation source: Sea water | place: Canada:Atlantic | collected 2013-11 | reverse complement strand
ACCAAATTCTAGTGCTAAAATTACCTTAGAAGGTTTTTACAAAGCATACGATCGTTATCCTTTTTCCGTGCGAAACCAAATTAGTTTGGCAAATTTAGGAGCTGATTTTGGTGTTGTGGGAAGTGAGGCGGTAACTTCTAGTTCTAAGGGAAGATCCTATGGATTTGAGGTCTTAGCGCAAAAGAAATCTTACAAAGGGCTGTATGGAATTGTCTCCTATACTTTTGTGAGGAGCGAGTTTGAAAATCAATTAGAGAAGTACATACCTTCGTCTTGGGACAACCAACATTTGCTCTCGATAACAGCAGGTAAAAAATTAAAGAGCAATTGGGAAATCGGCGCCAAATTTCGATTGGTTGGAGGAAAACCATACACGCCTTATGATTTGGATGCTTCTGCTGTGATTGCAAATTACGACATCGCAAATGAAGGGATTTTAGACTATGCAAAATTGAATTCGGAAAGATTTGGTACCTATACCCAATTAGATCTTAGAATTGATAAAACGTGGTATTGGAAAAAAATAGCATTGAATTTTTATATAGACGTTCAGAATATGTTTTCTAGTCAGGCCGAGTCACAAGCATTATTATTGCCAAGGTTAGATGCAAATGGCAATAAACTCATTGATCCGACAAACACCAATAAATATCTATTAGAGCAATTAGACAATACAAATGGCAATGTGTTGCCTGGTTTTGGATTTATCGTAGATTTTTAAACCCTACTTTTATTTAGAAAACTTGAGGGGTCAACACATAAACTTTTTTGTATATTTCACTTGTTATAAAAATACGTTCTAATGATTGGAGAAAATGCAAACACAGAAGAAGCCGTAGCGCAATCAAAGCAAGATGTTCAGCAAGGAGCTAGAGGTCTTTTTGAGAGTGTCAAGAGGTTTTTAATTGAATTGTTGGATTTTAGAGATGACACAGATCATGAGGCAACTGTAAACGCAATAAAAGCAGACATTCCTTTTAAAGGAGCTACGGCCTGGATTTTAATATTTGCCATCTTCGTGGCGTCTATAGGACTCAATGCCAACTCTACTGCTGTGGTGATTGGAGCCATGTTAATTTCACCTTTAATGGGGCCTATTTTAGGAGTAGGAATGTCTATAGCTATCAATGATATTGATACACTGCGTAAATCTCTTGTCAATCTGTCTACAATGATTGTGTTGAGTTTGTTGGCGTCCTTTCTGTTCTTTTATACCTTTCCGTTGAGTGAAGAAACTTCTGAATTGCTAGGACGCGTGCGTCCTGACATTAGAGATGTACTTATCGCATTTTTTGGAGGTTTGGCCTTAATGGTGGCCAGAACAAAAAAAGGGACCGTTGCCTCTGTCATTTTTGGAGTGGCCATAGCAACTGCCTTAATGCCGCCTTTATGTACAGCCGGTTATGGATTAGCCATTGGTAATTTTAGCTATTTCTTTGGCGCGATGTATTTGTTTATTATCAATACGATTTTTATTGCGTTAGCAACCTTTTTGGTATTGAAGCTGCTTAGTTTTCCCATGCTCAAATATGTGAATTCAGCAAAAAGAAAGCGCATTGCGCAATTGGCTTCCGTATTGGCAATTGTGGTCATGATTCCTGCTGTGATTACGTTTATTACGGTGTATAAAGAAAGTCAGATGAAGAATCAAATTGCTATTTTTATAAAAAATGAGATTAAAAGCAATCCGTCATACCAGCTTATTGAGTATACTCCAAACATATCGACTAAGAAATTACAACTAAATTTTTTCAATGAAATGACAGAAGGGGAACAGAATTCGTTAAATGGCAGCCTGCTTACAGATCCGAGATACGAGGCATTGAAAGAATTTGAGATAAAGGTAAAAGGAAGTGATACGAAGAGTTTTGATTTGATTACCACAGCGTATAAAGAGAAGCGACAAGAGTTGCAAGAGAGTAAGCATATTATTACAGGTTTACAGTCTCAGATTGATGTATTGAATCAAACCATTTCTAATTTGAATGCCAGAATTGAGCAAGGTGCTATTGATGAGACCAATGAGGTAATTGCCTTTAGTAGAATTGCAAAAGAAGCAAAAATAAGATACTTAGATTTGAAACAGATTGGCTTTGCTCATGTACTTTCTTCAAAAGACTTTATAAAGATTGATACCCTACCGGTAGCCACTATTTCTTGGAAATCATCTTTATCTGATAGTATAAAGGGAAGTAAAGAATTAGAGTTTAGATCATGGTTGCAGTCTGAAATGAAGCTAGATACTTTATTCATTAGACGGTTAGAAGACTAACTAGAATTGTTCAGCAATTTAAGGGAGGCTACTTTCTGTATGTTTTTTTAGGGTAAAAAGTGTCTTTATACAGGGGCTACTTCAACATTCTGATTGAATAGATACATCCTATTATTGCCTGTGTTTAAGCATTCAATGCGTGTTCTTCTTTTGTTTCCGCGTTTATATATGACTTGTTTAAATTGAAATAGACTGCCATGTGTAAGCTCAAAAACATACTTCTTTTTGGGATCTCTGTTCCGTTGTTTCATGGCGAGTGATAAATGAACATCAGCATCTGTGCTCGCTTTTGGGTTTTTTAAATAGTTTGCTAATAGCGGAGCAATATGATCTGGGTAAATTCCAGGCTGTAAGAAGGGGAGCATTAAATGTTGAAAAATAGTTTTCCATTCCTTACCATGAGGTTGGACTCTTCCAAATTTTTGATAGGTGACATGATGCGCAATTTCATGAATTAACGTCAGTAAGAATTGATACTTGTTGAGGTTGTTGTTGACTGTTATTTGAAATTTGCCATTTGGTAATTGTCTAAAATCACCGTGTTTTGTCTGTCGCTGTTGAACAATTTTTAAGGTAAAGTGATGCTTTTCAATTAAGAATTGAACCATGGGAATGGCTTCCTTTGGAATGTATGTTTGATAGCTGATATCCAAGAAAAGACTTATGGATTTGTACTTGAAACTTGCAATACTTGTCCGTTGTAAAACTGATTTCCAGTTGTAGAAAAATCATAAATATAGGTAGCCATTTCTTTTGCAGAAGTAGGCGCTTGATATCCCGGGAAAGCCTCTTCTAGCATCTCTGTTTGAACGGCACCTAGGGCGAGTACATTGAAAGCAATCCCTTGTTCCTTGTATTCTTCGGCAAGCAATTCAGACAAGGTAATAACGGCTCCTTTAGAGGAGCTATACGCTGCCAATCCTGGAAATTTTGAGCTTCCTTGAATTCCTCCCATGCTGCTAATGGTAACCACGTGACTTCCTTTCTTTAAAAACGGCATCATATGTTTTGTAAGTGCTGCAACAGCAAACACATTCACGTTGAACACTGCAAGGTAGTCAGCTGTGGAGAGCTCTGTAAAAGGTTTGTTGATGAGCATGCCCGCATTATGAATAACAATATCAACTTGTTTCCACGTATTTTCTACAAAGTCTGTAACTTTTTTTAGATCAGTTTCACTAGAAATGTCTGTGGCAATGGTGGTAATATTGTGGTGCTGGAGCGCGTCTATAGCACTCGTGTTTCTCGAGAGTGCTAATACGTTATGGTTGTTATTTGCAAACAGTTGCGCCAATTCAAACCCAATGCCTCTGCTTGTTCCTGTAATCACAATGTTTTTCATCTTCGTTTGGTATTCGTTTAGATCCTGTTTTTAGCTATGGCATGCAAGCTACATATTTTTTTAATACATTTATGAGATCTAAAACGAAGAATCATGAAAAATCTATTTTTATTCGCTGCGCTGATGTTTTTTGGGCTCAATTCTTCAGCTCAAAAAACCTATTTGTTATGTGGTAAGTTAATTGATACAAAATTAGGTATTGTAGAAAAACGAAAGACACTCGTTGTAGAGGGGAATAGGATTACATATATCTACAATGGCTATGTGCAACCAAAAAGCAAAACAGCGATTGTAATTGACTTAAAAGACAAGGTTGTGCTGCCAGGTTTAATAGATATGCATGTGCATTTGGAAAATGAATATGATTCGAAATCTAGAGTAAAGAAGTATGTGCTAAGTGAAGCAGACATCGCTTACAATTCGGTAAGTTTTGCAAAAAAAACGCTGTATGCTGGTTTTACAACTGTCAGAGATTTGGGAGGTACAGGAGTGAATGTCTCTCTAAGAAATGCAATTAATTTAGGTAAGTTAGAGGGGCCTCGAGTTTTCACAGCAGAGAAATCATTAGCAAGTACTGGCGGTCACGCAGATCCAACCAATGGAAGTAATAGAGCATTCATTGGCGATCCTGGTCCGAAAGAAGGCGTGGTGAATAGTGTTGAAGATGCTAGAAAAGCGGTAAGGCAGCGTTATAAAAATGGTGCAGATGTGATAAAAATTACAGCAACAGGAGGCGTTTTAAGCGTTGCCAAAAGTGGAGACAATCCGCAGTTCACACTAGCGGAAATAAAAGCAATTTGTGAAACGGCAAAAGATTATGGAATGCATGTGGCAGCGCATGCCCATGGAGACGCAGGAATGCAGCGTGCTGTTCTAGGAGGTGTTAAAACCATAGAGCACGGAACCTATATGAGTGATGAAACAATGGAGCTTATGAAAAAGCATAATGCCTATTTAGTGCCAACAATAACCGCAGGGAAAGAGGTTGTAGAAAAAGCAAAAATAAAAGGGTTTTACCCTGCTATTGTTGTTCCTAAAGCATTGGCTGTCGGACCTCAAATTCAAGGAACTTTTGCCAGAGCATATAAGAAAGGTGTCGGAATTGCTTTTGGAACAGATGCCGGTGTTTTTAAACATGGGAACAGTGGAAAAGAATTTGGATATATGGCAGAAGCAGGAATGCCTGCGATGGAAGTTATTCAATCAGCGACCATTACAAATGCCAGAATTTTAGGAATGGAGCAAGAGATCGGACAGCTAAAAAAAGGTTTTTTAGCGGATATCGTAGCCGTTCATGACGATCCTACGGTACATATTAAAACAATGGAAAAGGTTGTCTTTGTGATGAAAGACGGCATAATCTATAAAAAGTAAAGGATGAAAAAATATGTTGGTCTCATTTTAGCAATCATCATTGTTATTGATGTTGTGGTGAGTTTTATAAGTAATCGCAAAGTAGAGAATGTATTTGGAGTCGACATGAATGTTTGGTTGTACCGGTTCTTATGGTCAGGACTCGCATTCCTACTTGTGAAAGGTTTTATAGAAGGTTTAAAAGAGAACAACACTAATCAAAAGTAACATGTTGGTAGGCGCCAATATCTGGATTTGCTGTTCGATCTGTTCTTATAATGTCAAAAGGAACTGAAAGTGCCGCTGGTTTGAAGGCTCGATTTATGCCTTCGTTGTCTTGTCCGATATTGAATTCATTGGCAGCCGTATTTTTAAAATGAACAACACCATTTAGAATCGTATTCGTGTAATGTGCAGTGTTGGTGAAGTCTAACTCAGTCACATCGCTATAGCTATTTTCAGTATCGTTAAATTGAATCATGTTGTTTTGAAAAGCGTAGTTAAAGATTCCTCCACCTGCATTGTCGAGTAATAGTTCAATTGTATTGTTTCCATCAATAATACAATTGGTGAAGTTTGCTGCATGCAAATCTCTGGTCTCAGTAACTTCTTGATTCTCTGAAGTGGTATATGTGAAATAATTATTGACAATGACTGCAGGCAATTGCCTTGCACTACGATTCCAATAATTGGCAAAGGTAGAATGTGAGAAGTTGTAGGTGCCGCCAATGGTGCATGCCAAATTGGACTGTCCTGTATTCCCAATGACTAAATTTTCACCTTTAATATGAGTCTCTCTTCCAAGAATCCCATAGTTTGCGCTGTTGTAAATTTCGCTGTTTTTTATATGCAAGGTTGGGGTAGAAGGGGCTCCAATAGAATCTACTAAAATACCCACAACACTGTTTTGAATGCGTGCGTAGTTTAGCATGCTATTGACACTGCCTGCTCGCATCCAAATAGTGCCCCATTGTCCGGGAGTGTTGCTAAAACGATGCTCTAGCCTGTCTCCCTCAAAAAGAACCTGTTTGTCTCGCGTTCCGTTCACTTGGAGAGATGCTTTTCTATCGACAATAAGCCCAGAGTTGTTGTGAAAATAGAGCTTTGCTCCTGCTTCAATAGTTGCTGTTTTATTTTCAGGAATCGCTGCATATCCATAGATGACGTAAGGCTTTTCATTGGTGAAGTTTAGTTCGTTGTCTTCTAAAAAACGTCCTTTAATAGCAGTGGGTTGCCCGTCTAATGTTAACGAGTCGATTTGCATGGAAATAGGATCCTTGCCAGGGAAAATAAATGTGGCGTCTTGTACTAAAGTCACCAAATCGACATGCTGTTCATTTGGGCCGGTATCAAATACAATACGATCCGTATATAATGGATCTGAAACGGAATTAAAATCAATGGTAGTTTCAATAAAAATGTACATGCTGTCTTTTGCTAACAGATCTACGTTTTTAAACCCATTTCCGGTCATACCATCTACACTAATTCTATAGTTAGAACTTGTTCCTTTTTCCAATCCAATGGTAGGAATTGTGATGGCATTATTGCTTTTATTATAAACTTTTAAATTATAGGTGCTTGAGCCGATATTGGTAAATACAGTGTCTAAAAAAACGGTGTCCTTAGAAAAGGTTAAAGTACCTGAACTCGGAGCTGTTTCAAAATCTTTTCTACAAGCACTACTGCAGATTAGTGCGAAAAGAACAAGGAATGTAAGAATAGATCTCATACGGCAATTTCTTTAAATACAACGTTTAATTCATAGGGAGGTACTACTGATTTTGAATCAATTTAATTTCGAACAATTTCCCCCATTTTTTACCAGTAACATAGATGCTATTCGTCTCTTTATTGTAGGCAATTCCGTTCAAAACATCATCATCTTGTAAGGTCTGCTCCTGTAATACAATTTTTCTTAGACCATCTAGATTTGCAATGCCTTCTACAATGCCATTCTCTGGATTGATAATGACAATAAGCGATTTTATAGGTTTGTCTGTGATCCATCTATTGGCATAAATTTTTCCGTTGATAAACTCAAGTTCGTTTAATTTGTCAATTTTTCCTTTGTTGTAATAGGCTTGAATTGATTTTTTCTCTTGTTGGTTTTCTCCGTCTAAGAAATAGATTTTATGCGTTCCATCAGACTTTAACAAATCAGTGCCATTATTTGTTAAGCCCCATCCCTCTTGACTCCAGGTATAGCTAAACGGCTCTTTCTCTTGCTTGAAAGTTTCTAAATCATAGGTAAACCCTTTTTTTGCGCGCCAAGTTAACCAGTGAATTTTACTATTCAGAATGGTCATGCCTTCACCAAAATAACGCTCATTTAGTTTTTCTTCTTGCACAACAATTCCTGTTTTTAAAGCAACCTTTCGCAAGGTAGACTTTCCATATTGTCCTGTTGTTTCATATAAAAAACCGTTGTGATATTCCAACCCTTGTGTATATGCATTTTTGTCGTGCGGGTAGGTGTTGATGAGTTCATAAGAATACACAACAGGTGCTTTGTTTGCGAAGATCTCGATAGCGTTGTTGATTTTTTTAGTTTTCCCAGGGTAGAATGCCAATGCTGAAACAGTATGCTTACCAACCCCTAGATGCTCTGTACTAAAGGCAATTGAGTTGCCTGTTGACGTCACTTTTTTCCCGTTCACAAAAAAATAAATAGAATCTATAGGTTTGTTATTCAATTCTGTCAATGTAGCGGAAGCTTCATCTTTGAAAAAGAGGTTTTTACTCGTTTTCAATGCAAATTTATAAGGCTCAGTACAAGCACTAAGTAGCAAGACAACAGTTGAGAAAGCAATAAGATTTTTCTGTAAACGCATAGTGAGTGATTTTTTACACAAATAAAACAAATTATTTCTTTGTATTTTTAAAAATATCGTTAAATTTGCACCCTTAAATGACCAATATTGGTTGGTTTAGGTTTAAGAGTAAGAATTTACCAGCTTGACTCTTTTATAAACAAAAGTATAAAAGATTATTAAAGTAACGTAAGATGAAAAAAGGTATACACCCAGAAAATTATAGAATGGTAGCATTTAAAGACATGTCTAACGGAGATGTTTTTTTAACAAAATCTACTGCGGATACAAAAGAAACTTTAGACGTTGATGGTGTTGATTATCCATTAATTAAATTGGAAATTTCTAGAACTTCTCACCCGTTTTATACTGGTAAGTCGAAACTAATTGATGCAGCAGGTCGTATCGATAAATTCAAGAACAAATACGCGAAATTCAAGAAATAATTTTCTTCGAATGTTAATATATTTAGAAAAAGCCTCGACATTGTCGAGGCTTTTTTATGTTTATGAAACACGTATTCAATGAATGCTGAAGGTACAATAGGTTCTGTGCAGTGTTCTGATTAATGAATGTAGTCTTGAATGGCTAATTTCTTGAAGAAACTCACAGGAGCGATAAGCCTGATGATAGTGCAAGCGCATTGCCAATAAAAAAAATATTTTATGCAATGAAAAGTGGTCAAGAAATTTTGGTAACTTTACCATGAAGAAAAGCAATCATTGCGAAATTGCTTTCCGAAGAGAACCTCATAAAAATGAGGTAAGGAATATATTTTTTAGAGTAAATGGAGACACTAGATATGTGGTGGAAAATGATAAGAAGCTCAACGTAGAAAAGAAGAATATCAGAAAATATCTCTTTAGAATTTACATCAAATAGGAGTTGCGTTCCAACAGTATTTGTTGAAAGTATTGGTAAAAAAGGAAGTTGAAGTGAATGAAAATCTATCCCTGTTTGTTATTGAAGCACTGAAAATATAACATAGAATACAATTATCGCTTCAAAAGTATGTGGTACTGCTACCTTAGTATTATTGAAAGGGCCATTGTGAAACAGGATGATTTAATGATTGAACGAGATTAAAACAATAAGAAAACGGATGAAATTAGACCCGCAAGTCATAACTTTTTTAATTAAATGCCCAGATCAAAAAGGGATTATAGCAAGTTTAACTAGCTTTTTTTACGAAGAGAAATTTAACATCGTGAGTTCTCAACAATATACGAATTCCATAGAGAATACCTTTTTTATGCGTATTTGTCTGACTTCTGACGTTGCAGTAAAATTGAGTAAATTGCAGTTGGAGCAACGATTTGATAAACTAGCAAAAAGTTTTAAGATTGATTGGAAAGTGGATTATGGAGATGAAAGAAAGAACATCGCCATTATGGTATCCCATACAAATCATAATTTATATGATTTGTTGAGAAGGCATAAAGAAGGCAATCTTTTGGGGGATGTACAAGTGATTATAAGTAATCATTTAAAATTGGAACCTATTGCAAAAATGTTTGAAATACCATTTTACCATATTCCAAACACCAAAGAAACCAAAGAGAAACAAGAATTGAAGATCATTGAGATATTACTTGATAACAACATAGATTTGATTGTTTTGGCGCGTTACATGCAAATTTTATCAAAAGATTTTATCAACCAATTTAAGCATCAAATAATTAACATACACCATTCTTTTTTGCCTGCATTTCAAGGTGCAAACCCCTATAAAAGAGCTTATGAAAGAGGTGTGAAAATAATTGGTGCAACTGCGCATTATGCAACCGCAGATTTAGATGAAGGTCCTATTATTGAACAAGGAGTTGAGAGAATCTCTCATGATGGTACTCCTGCTTATTTAAAAAAAATTGGAGCAGAAATTGAAACCTTGGTGCTGGCCAAGGCAGTGAACTATCATTTAAATAATCAGATTATTGTTGATGAAAATAAAACGGTTGTTTTTTCAGAGACAGGCTCATAGCATAGTGTGAAACTGGTAAAAAGCCACAGTGTCAAGAGTACATTTGATTCACTTTTTAGAGTTCCGTTACTAGCTTTTAATTATGGTTTGTAATAGTGGCAAGTAACTTTCAGGTATTTGACGCTCTTACTATTTTTTTCATGGGTTATTTTTGTTGCTGTTCTCACCTGTTAATTAAAAGAAATACAATGTTGATAGTAGCTCTTCATTATACATATGATGTAAAAAAACCGCTTCAATTTTGAAGCGGTTTGGTAAACTTATATCAACTTTAGTTAAGATACGTAGTCTTCAATTGGGTTGCAAGAACAAATAAGATTCCTGTCTCCGAAAGCATCGTCTACTCTTCTCACTGTAGGCCAAAATTTATTGTCAGCAATATATGGCAGTGGAAAAGCTGCTTGTTTTCGCGTGTAAGGCAGTGTCCATTCATCGGCAGTTAACATTTCTTGCGTATGCGGAGCATTTTTCAATGGGTTATTTGTGTCTTCTTTTGTAGCGCCTTCAATTTCTTTTCTAATGGCGATGAGCGCTTCACAAAAACGATCTAATTCGGCAATACTTTCAGATTCGGTTGGTTCAATCATAATCGTTCCAGCAACAGGAAAAGAAACTGTAGGTGCATGGAAACCATAATCCATTAATCGTTTTGCAATATCAACCACTTCAATACCTTTGTGTTTAAAGTCTCTACAATCTAAAATCATTTCGTGTGCTGCACGATTCATTTCTCCTGTATATAAGGTGTCGTAATGTCCGTCTAAGCGCTCTTTAATGTAGTTGGCATTTAAGATGGCATTTTTAGTGGCATTTGTCAATCCTTCTGAGCCTAGCATGGCGATGTATCCATAAGAAATTAAACAGGCCAATGCAGAACCCCAAGGGGCTGCGGAGATTGCTGTAATTGCATGGTCTCCTCCAGTCGCAATAATTGGGTTGCTTGGTAAAAATGGCACCAGTTGCGGAGCTACGCAGATAGGTCCAACTCCGGGTCCACCCCCACCATGAGGAATCGCAAAGGTTTTGTGTAGGTTTAAGTGACACACATCTGCTCCAATTGTTGCAGGATTTGTAAGGCCTACTTGAGCGTTCATATTGGCACCGTCCATATATACTTGTCCGCCGTTGTCATGAATAATTTGTGTGATTTCTTTAATGGCCTTTTCGTATACACCGTGTGTAGAAGGATACGTAACCATGAGAGCAGAAAGGTTTTCTTTGTGCAAGGTTGCTTTTTCGCGCAAATCGGCTACATCAATATTTCCTCTTTCATCTGTTTTGGTTACCACAACTTTCATTCCTGCCATCACAGCAGAAGCGGGGTTTGTACCGTGCGCAGAGGCCGGGATAATACAAATATTTCTGTGGTGGTCTCCGTTGGCGCGGTGGTATGCTCGTATGGTCATTAGGCCAGCAAATTCTCCTTGAGCACCAGAGTTTGGTTGCAAAGAAGTGCCTGCAAATCCAGTAACTACATTCAGTTGCTGTTCTAAGTTAGACAATACTTCTTGATATCCTTTTGCTTGATCCATGGGTGCAAATGGGTGAATATTTCCCCAGTTAGGATTGCTTAAAGGTAGCATCTCAGAGGCAGCATTCAACTTCATTGTACAAGAACCTAATGAAATCATAGAGTGATTTAATGCCAAGTCTTTGCGCTCTAATTTTTTGATATAACGCATCATATCTGTTTCAGATTGATACGTGTTAAAGATGTCATTGTCTAAGAAGGAGGTGTTTCTTTTGGTAGCTTCTCCAATAGCATGGGTTGAAGAAAATTCTGAAACACATACACTTTTTAGATCGAATGCTTCTGTAAAACAGTGCACAATCGCATTGATTTCTTTCAAAGAAACAGTTTCGTTTACAGCAATAGAGACGGTATGTTGATCAATGTAGTTAAAATTAATGTGTTGATTTGATGCAGTTTTTCTCAAGGTTTCTGCATCTGCTTTTATTAAAAGTGTGTCGAAGAAAGAACTGTTTGTTTGTTCAAAACCTAAGCTTGCTAATGTTTCAGATAGGGTAACAGCAGCACTGTGTACTCTTTGGGCAATGTATTGCAGTCCGTTTTTACCGTGATACACGGCGTACATACCTGCCATAACAGCTAATAACACTTGCGCTGTACAAATATTAGAGGTTGCTTTTTCTCTTTTTATATGTTGTTCACGTGTTTGAAGTGCCATGCGCAAAGCACGTTTTCCGTTGGTGTCTTTGGTAACTCCAATAATTCTTCCTGGTATGCTTCTTTTGTACGCTTCTTTCGTTGCAAAGTAGCCTGCATGTGGGCCACCGTATCCCAGAGGAATACCAAAACGCTGTGTGGTACCCACAACAACATCTACACCAAATTCTCCTGGGGCTTTTAATTTCACCAATGATAAGATATCTGCAGCAACAGCCACTTTTATATGGTTTGCATTTGCTTGAGAAACAAATTCGGTGTAATCGTGTACCTGTCCGTATTTCCCTGGATATTGCAATATTGCACCAAAGAAATCTTCAGAGAAATCAAATGACTCATGATTTCCAATCACCAATTCAATTCCGATAGGAATCGAGCGTGTTTGCAATACAGACAAGGTCTGAGGTAAAATTTCTTCAGAGACAAAGAATTTGTTGGCACCTGCTTTTTTCTTGGCTCTTTCTCGAACACTAAATAACAATCCCATTGCTTCCGCAGCAGCCGTTCCTTCATCGAGCAATGAAGCATTGGCAAGTTCCATTCCTGTAAGATCGCAAACCATGGTTTGGTAATTTAACAAAGCCTCCAGTCTACCTTGCGCTATTTCTGCTTGGTATGGCGTATATGCCGTGTACCATCCAGGATTTTCTAATATGTTGCGTTGAATCACACTAGGCACGATTGCTTCGTGATATCCCAAGCCAATATAGCTTTTAAATACCTTATTTTTTGCACCCAATTCATTGATGTGGTTTAGGTATTCATATTCACTCATTGCAGGAGCTAAATCCAAACCATGTTGCAAACGAATATCGTCTGGGATTGTTTCGAAAATTAATTGCTCTAAGCTGTTTGCTTTGATTGCAGTTAGCATTTGATCTTGCTCTTTTGCATTTGGGCCAATGTGTCTTCTTTGAAATGAATTTGTGTTCATTGTTGTGCTATTGTTTGGTGTTATGAATGTAGTTTTACTACTGAAAATACGTTTCAATGTTTTGTTTATAAGTTTCCCATATCTCCGATTTTAATACCTTTAATTTGGGATAGCAAAAATAATCAAATTTGGCCAAATAAATGGGGGAGTATTTTGTTAAAAACATCACATTTTATCAACCAATTTTATAAGTTGTAATCAGAATCATTATTTTTGCGTGATGCAAGCTTTTAAAAACATGCTTAATTTTTATCTAAATGCGAGTGTTCATGTGGCTTTGGCGGTATATTCTTTTCTTAGAATTACGGAGGCTTATTTTGAGCTCGAGCACCACGTAAATTTGGGGTATTTTACTTTTTTTTCGAGTATTTCAGGGTATAATTTTGTGAAGTATTTTGGAATTGCAAAATTTCATCACAGAAGCCTGACGAAAAATCTAAAAATCATTCAATATTTTTCTTTTGTTTGCTTTCTGCTGATGTGTTATTACGGAGCGCAATTAGCAATGCATGTCTTGTTGCTGTATGGTTGCTTTGCCATCTTGACCATATTATATGCACTCCCTTTTTTAGGTGGATTTCAGAAAAGTTTGAGAAGTATCAGTTATGTAAAAGTAGGGGTGGTTGCATTGGTTTGGTCGGGAGTTACCGTTGTGGTTCCTTTGGTAGCTGCAGGAAATGATTTGCCCATATCTTCGACAGTGTGCTATGCAATACAACGCATGTTGTTGATATGCGTGCTCATGGTGCCATTTGACATCAGAGATATGAAGTTTGATGTGGTTTATTTTCAGACGATACCCACTAAAATTGGTGTTGAAAAGACCAAAAAAATAGCTTATGTATTGCTGCTCTTTACATTGGTGTTGGAGTTTGTAATGACTCCAGGAGAAGTATTTCGAAGCCTCTATTTGGTGATGTTTTTTATGCTACTTTTTTTTGTGATGAGGGCAAAAAATGAGCAGTCTCAGTATTACAGTTCATTTTGGGTTGAGGCGATCCCGATAGTATGGTGGTTGCTCCTCGCAACATGTCTCCCTTAAAACAGCGTTCTGTTTTTTTTTAGTGCAACTAAAACGATTTTGTAAATCTTTTGTTTTTTATGGGGCTACTACAGAATACTTTGTAAATTTACCACAAAACAACAGCAACAAGAATAAATAGACATGACGATGCAAATGAATTCTCAAAAACGCAATTATATTTTTGATTTTGACAGTACACTTACAAAGGTAGAAGCACTGGATGTATTGGCTGAAATTACCTTGGTGAATAATCCTGAAAAAGAGGCAATCATTAAAGAGATTGTAGACATTACCAATCTCGGTATTGATGGAGAAATTTCTTTTACAGAGTCGCTAGAGAAAAGAATTCAATTGTTGCAAGCAACCAAAGCAGATTTAGAGGGTTTGGTTGTTGCACTAAGAAAGCAGGTTTCTATTTCGATTGAAAAAAATAAAGACTTTTTCGAAAAGCATGCAGATGATATTTATGTGATTTCAGCAGGATTTAAAGAGTTCATAATTCCCATTGTTGCGGGGTACAACATTGAGGCAGGCAGGGTGTATGCAAATACGTTTGAGTTTGATAAAAACGATGCAATTGTGGGCTTTGATCGAGAGAATCCCTTGTCTCAGCACAATGGGAAGATTCAGTGTTTAAGAGATTTGAATCTAGAGGGAGAGATTCAGGTGATAGGTGATGGCTACAGTGATGCTGTTACGAAAGAAGCAGGTGTTGCACATAAGTTTTTTGCATACACAGAAAATGTATCGAGAGATAAGACCATGCAAAGTGCAGATCACATAGCTCCAAATTTGGATGAGTTTTTATTTGTGAATAAGCTGCCAAGGAACATTTCATATCCTAAGAATCGAATAAAAATATTACTCCTAGAAAATGTGCATCCCGATGCATTTGATAAGTTGTCAAAAGATGGTTTTACCGTAGAGACAGTGGGTAGAAGTTTGTCGGAAGATGAGTTGATAGAGCGCATTAAAGATGTGCACGTACTTGGGATTCGTTCAAAAACCAAGGTAACCAAAAAGGTTATTGAAGCTGCAGAGAAATTGATGGTTGTTGGAGCTTTTTGTATTGGGACAAAACAAATTGATTTAGAAGTTTGTAAGGAAAATGGAGTGGTTGTTTTTAATGCTCCTTATAGCAATACGCGTTCTGTAGTAGAATTGGCAATTGGTGAAATCATCATGCTAATGCGAAGTGTTTTTAAGCGAAGTACAGAATTGCACAACGGACACTGGAATAAAACGGCTCAAGGCTCTAGAGAAGTTCGAGGTAAAAAACTCGGAATCATTGGGTATGGTAATATTGGAAAACAATTGTCTGTTTTGGCGGAAGCGCTTGGGATGGATGTGTATTATTATGATATTGAAGATAAATTGGCCCTAGGAAATGCCACTAAAGTACATGAGCTTTCTCAGCTCTTAGCAATTTCTGATGTGGTTACCCTGCACATAGACGACAATGCCGCAAATAAAAATTTTATAGGACAACAGGAAATAGATCAGATGAAGCCAGGAGCTTATTTGGTGAATCTTTCTCGTGGTTTTGTTGTAGATATTGCAGCACTTACCGCAGCATTAAAGAGCGGTGCCATTGCCGGAGCAGCGGTAGATGTATATCCAGAAGAACCTGCAAAAAATGGAGACTTTTACACAGATTTAAAAGGGTTGGATAATGTGATTTTAACACCTCATGTTGGAGGAAGCACAGAAGAGGCTCAAAAGGATATTGCAGATTTTGTTCCGGGTAAAATGATGGCATATATCAATTCGGGTAATACTGTAGATGCTGTGAATTTTCCCAACATTAGACTGCCAAACCATCGCAATGCGCATCGTTTTTTGCACATTCATAAAAATGTTCCCGGCGTAATGGCTCAAATTAATAAAGTATTGGCAGCGTTTGATATGAACATAACTGGGCAATATTTGTCTACTGATAATAAGGTAGGGTATGTAATTACCGACTTGGATAAAGAGTACAATCCTAAAGTAATAAAAAAGTTAAAATCGATAGAAGGAACAATCAAGTTTAGAGTACTTTATTAGATCTTCAGTATAAAAAAAACGCCGTGGATAGATATCTCGGCGTTTTTTTATGAGGTTATTCTAGTGATTCCTTGAGTGAAATGATATTCGCGTCTTTTGTATCTAGGTAGCGTCTGCTTCCCAAGTACCTATTTTTATTGAAAGCATCGAAGTGCTTTTGATCTTCATTGATGGAGCTTAGGTGCACATTTCCCGAAGAGTGAATGAACTCTCCCTTTTGATTGCCAAGCCAAATGCCTACATGGGTTACTCGTTCTTTTTTACCTTCTTTTGCGGGAGTTCCAAAAAATAGCAAATCGCCTTTTTCAAGGTTTTTAAAGGTTAAAGTCTCGTCAACAATGTGGCCTGCATGTATTTGTTGTGAGGCATCTCTGGGAATAACAAGGCCGTTCATTAAATACACCGTTTTTGTGAAGCCACTGCAATCATTTCCTTTCGTAGAGGTTCCTCCCCATAAATAAGGAAGTCCTAACATGCTTTTTGCAGCCATCTCTATGGATGCTGCATTTGAACTGTTGTTTTTGAGCCAATCTGTGTACAATACGGCCTCTGATTTTTTAAGATAACCCACTCTTTGGTCTGGGTATGCCACCTCATAAAAGGCTTTGTGTTCTTTGATCAGTGCAAGCATGCCTCCAAATACAATGTCAGAGACTACGGCAGCTGCTTCGTCTTTCTCTGCATACACAAACCCTGTATTACTAGTATATATCAGTTTATTTCTTTGCTGCCAATTTTCGAGTGCTTCCGGTGTGAGCAATGCAATACCTCCCTTATCAACCCAAGAAATATAATGATCTGGAGTTTGTACCCTGTACCAATCTCCTTTTTTGTCCAATACCTTCAATTCCATTCCAAGCAAACCTTGGGTGCCCAGTTCTGCACTGTGCTTCGGTGCAGATCTAATGTTGATGACTGAGTTGCGACCTAAAGCATGGGTTGTGTTCCCTACAGCCGAGTCTGGCAATATTCTAATGTTATTCGTAAAGGAGATGTTTTGTTGCTTGAGGCTGTCCAATAAAATTTCAATTCCTTCTGTAGAGGTCGTTTCACCTGTGAGCAAAAGCCTGTTGTTTTTTACAGTAGGCTGAATGTCAAACAAGACCACTCTTTTATCTGGTGCGTATTTTTTTTTGATACTTGAGTATGTGCTTTGGAATGCAGCCATATCTTGGTTTGTGCGCTCGCAAGCAAGAGTAGCTAAGAGAATTATAAGCAGGTAGCGCATGTGATGTAGTTTCATAGAATGCAAATTTTAGGAATGTTTTTGAATGCGTTTGTGTTGCTAAAGTACAAAATACGATGCGTATTTATAAGTTAATTTTTTGTGCCCCTCGTTGCAGGATGGAGATGTAATTTTGTACTTTCTTTTGTTCAAACCTGCTCAATGGTCCAGAGGCACTAATGCTACCTATGAATTCGTTTTTTTTATTAAATATGGGAATGGCAACACAAACCAACCCCATTTCAAATTCTTCTACATCTAAAGCGTATCCCTGCGCTTTCACTTTCTTCAATACTGCTAGAAGCCCTTTCTCTTCAGTGATGGTGTTTTTTGTGTAGGACTGAAATGTGAGGTGATTCAATGTATTTTTACGCTGTCTATCTGAGCAATACGCTAAGAGTACTTTGCCAATAGCTGTGGCATGCAGCGGTTGATAGGAGCCAATGGAAGTGCTGATTTTTAACCCTTGGATGCTTTCAGCTTTATTAATGTAAAAGACGCGATGGTCTTTTAGAATTCCATAGAGAACGGTTTCTTCAATGTCAGTTGCAATGTCTCGAATGGGAATTTTGGTTGCATTTATTAAAGATTGATACAGGGGAACTCGATTGCCTAACTCAAAAAGTTTGCTGCCCAAACTGTACTTTTCATTTTCGTTTTGCTGAACAACATCCAATGAAGCGAGTGTATGCAACAAGCGATAGGTTGTGCTCTTATTGTATCCTGATTGTACTGCCAATTCTCGAACACCCCATTCTTTTTTGTCTGACGTAAATGCGTCAAGGAGCTTAAAGGCTTTTAATATCGATTGGTTTAAGTTGTTTTGTATAGCTTCCATACATTTTTAGCAAATCATATTTTGCTAATATAAGATAAAATTGTAAATTTATAAAACAGTGTTTTAAATAATGAAACGTTAGAATTTATTTTCACGTAAAAGTGATTTTTAAAAATCGTATATTGGTGATTATGGATATCTGGTTGGTTCAAGAAATAAAAAGAGATGTATCAGAATAATTTAGCTTACGCCCAGGAGCAAGACAAACAAGATGATCTTGCGCATTTGCGGAATGAATTTCACATTCCCAAAGATGAAAATGGAAAGGATTGGTTATATTTCACAGGGAATTCCTTAGGGTTACAACCGAAAAATACTCAAAAGTACATTCAGCAAGAATTGGATGATTGGGCTAATTATGGGGTTGAGGGTCATTTTGAGGCCAAGAATCCTTGGTTGTCATATCATGAGTTATTGACCGAAAACATGGCAAAAATTATAGGAGGTAAGCCTTTAGAGGTGGTTGTGATGAATACCCTAACCACCAATTTACACTTATTAATGGCCTCTTTTTATCAACCTACAAAAAAGAAGTATAAAATTGTTATTGAATCAGATGCGTTTCCATCTGATCGGTACGCTGTGGAATCTCAACTAAAATTTCATGGTTTTGATGTTGAAGAAGGACTGATTAATTGGAGTCCTAGAGTGGGAGAGGAGTTGTTGCGGATCGAGGATTTGGAGGAAATCATTGAGCGACAGGGAGATGAGATAGCTTTGCTCTTAATTGGAGGAGTGAATTATTATACCGGACAGTATTTAGATCTGCAGCGAATTGCTGAAATTGGACATTCAAAACAATGTTTTGTTGGCATAGATTTGGCACATGGTGCGGGTAATGTATCTCCTCAATTGCATGATTCAGGAGTTGATTTTGCAGCATGGTGTACCTATAAATATTTGAATTCAGGACCGGGAAGTTTGGCAGGTTTGTTTGTGCATGAGAGACATGCATATGATAAAGAGTTGCCGCGTTTTGCTGGTTGGTGGAATCACAACAAAGAAACACGTTTTAATATGCGTCAGCCTTTTGATGTAATGCCAGGTGCAGAAGGGTGGCAGTTGTCTAATCCACCCATTTTGTCTATGGCTGCGATCAAAGCTTCCTTAGACATGTTTGCAGAGGTTGGAATGGATGCTTTACGAAAAAAATCGAAAAATTTGACGGGGTATTTCGAGTACTTAATCAATCAAATAGGGTCTGATAGCATTCGAATTATCACACCTTCAAATCCCAAAGAAAGGGGTTGTCAGCTGTCTATTCAGGTTAAAAATGCAGATAAAACACTGCATGCCAGCCTAACCAAAAATAACATTATTACAGATTGGCGTGAGCCAGATGTGATTCGTTGTGCACCAGTACCAATGTATAATAGCTTTGAAGATGTATATCGAATGGTGAGTGTCTTAAAAAAACTCTTGTAAGTCATTCAAGGAGCTTTTGGTGCTTAGAATAAAATTTTTTCAACTAAAACGACTACATAACTAGTCTTTCATAGAAATGAGTAAAAAAGAAAATATATTAATAATAGGAGCAGGTTTGTGTGGTTCTTTGCTAGCGCTGCGCTTGGCGCAAAGAGGCTATAAGGTAACCGTGTATGAGGGAAGGCCTGATTTAAGAACTACAGACATTGCTGCTGGAAGATCTATTAACTTGTCGCTTTCAGATAGGGGGTTTAAAGCATTAGAGTTGGTTGGTGTAGCAGACAAGGCTCGTGAAATTTGTATTCCAATGTATGGACGTTTAGTACATGATATTGAAGGGAATACATTTGCTTCAAATTATTCGGGAAGAGAAGGTGAGGCCATCAATTCTATTTCAAGAGGAGATTTGAATGGGATGTTGCTAACTGAAGCAGAAAAGCACCCCAATGTAACCATACATTTCAATCAAAAATGTACTGCTGTGGCCATTGATGAGTCCACAGCAGAATTTGAAAACCATACAACCAAAGAAAAAACCACTGTGGCTAGTGATGTTATTTTTGGAACTGATGGCGCAGGTTCTATACTTCGTAAAAGTTATTATCTCGCGCGTAAATTCTTATTTAGTCATTCTCAGATGTATCTGACTCATGGTTATAAGGAG
>OLII01000285.1_pt1 | contig 20113 bp, 21 predicted proteins | sample 1609481 | NCBI WGS metagenome assembly OLII01 (sample SAMN05416859, study PRJEB24817) | seawater metagenome | isolation source: Sea water | place: Canada:Atlantic | collected 2013-11 | reverse complement strand
ATCTAGTACGGTCTCGTGGGCTCGGAGATGTGTATAAGAGACAGGCCATCGGCGAACAGAGCGCCTTGCGCGCCCAGGGTGACGATCACCTTGCCCACCCCCAGCGCCAGCAGTCGGCTGGCGGCTGCCTGCGCCTCCTGCAGCGAAGCCACCGGCAGCCCGGTCAGGGCGCTGGCCTCGCTCTCGTTGGGGATCAGGTAGTCGATGTTGGCAAACCAGTCAGCCGGCAGCGGCCCGGTGGCCGGTGCCGGGTTGAGGATCACGGTCTTGCCCAGCGCCCGGCCACGGGCCAGGGTGTGTGCCACGGTGGCCTGCGGTACTTCGAGCTGACAGATGATCACATCGGCAGCCTGCAGCAGGCGGTCCAGGCGCTGTACCGATGCCGGCAGCAAGTGCCCGTTGCCACCGGCCACGATGACGATGGCGTTCTGGCTGCTGGCATCCACCACGATCAGTGCCACACCACTGGAAACACCCGCCGCCGTGTCCACGCCCTGGCAATCGATGCCCTCGTCGAGCAGCGCCTGACGCAACTGCGCACCGTAGGCGTCCTCCCCCACACAGCCGATCATTGCCACCGCTGCCCCCAACCGCGCAGCTGCTACCGCCTGGTTGGCGCCCTTGCCGCCCGGCACGGTGCCGAACCACTCGCCGGCCAGGGTTTCCCCCGCCTGCGGCAGGCGCTCGGCGCGGGTCACCAGGTCCATGTTCAGGCTGCCTACCACCACTACATTCGCTTGCATGGCATGTCGGTCCTAGCGGTAATCATTGAAGAGGTCGGGACGCGGCCCGGTGGACTCGCGCAGCACGATGCTCGGCGCGACGATGCGCTGCTCCACCCCACTGCGCTGCGGCTCGCCGATACGCCGCAGCAACAGTTCGGACGCCATCTCGCCCAGCTCACGGATCGACTGCCCTACCGTGGTCAGCGCAGGGTAGACGTACTGGCTCATCTGGATATCGTCAAAACCGATCACCGACAGTTCGCTCGGCACGCAGATGTTGCGCTCGGCCGCGGCACGCAGCACGCCCATGCCGATCATGTCGTTGGCCGCGAAGATCGCGGTCGGGCGGTCGTGGCCCAGCAGTTGCGCTGCGGCGCCATAGCCGCCCAGGCTGGTGAAGTCGCTGTCCACCACGCGGCCCTCGCGCAGGGGCACCCCGGCCTGGGCCAGTGCCCGGTGAAAGCCGGCCAGGCGCATCTTGGCCACGCTGGTGTGTGCCGGGCCGTTGATGCAGGCGATGTCCTGGTGCCCCAGCTCCAGCAGGTGCCGGGTGGCCAGGTAGGCCCCCTGCTCGTGGTCGATGCGCACCAGGTCGGCGTCGACGCCCGCCAGCGCGCGGTCGACGATCACCATGGGCGTGCGCACGCTGGCCAGGCTGTCGAGCAGGTCGGCCTCCTCGCCCACCGAGGCCACGATCAGACCGTCGATGCGTTTCTCCAGCAGCACGCGCAGGTAGCTGCGCTGCTTGCGCGGGTCGTCGTCGGAGTTGCACAAGATCACGCAGTAGCCATTGCGCTCGCAGCCATCCTCGATACCCCGCGCCAGTTCGGCGAAATACGGGTTGACGCTGTTGGGCACCAGCAGGCCGATGGTGGCCGTGCAGCGCGCCTTGAGCGAGCGCGCCACCGCACTGGGCACGTAGTCCAGCTCGGCAATCGCCGCCTCTACCTTGCGCCGCACCGGTTCGCTCACCGGGCGGGTCTTGTTCAGCACGTGGGAAACGGTGGTATAGGAAATACCCGCCAGCGCCGCTACATCTTTGATGGTTGCCATTGTTCAGGTCCGCCGGCGCGCGCGCCGGCTGCGGTAAGTGTCGAGAACCACGGCGATCACGATGACCGCCCCGGTGATGATGCGTTTGGTCGGCTCGCTGGCGCCGATCTGCGCCAGCCCTGCGGCCAGCACCGAAATGATCAGCACACCGAAGAAGGTGCTGATGACCGAACCGCGACCGCCCATCAGGCTGGTGCCGCCGATCACCACGGCGGCAATCACCTGCAGCTCCAGCCCGGAGCCGGCATTGGGGTCGGCGGCCTCCAGCCGCGAGATCTGGAACAGCGCCGCCAGGCCGGCCAGCAGGCCCATCAGCGAGAACACCAGGATCTTGTACGGGCGCGGATCGATGCCGGCCAGGCGCACGGCCTCTTCGTTGGTGCCGATGCCGATCAGGTAACGGCCGAACACGGTGCGGGTCAGTACCAGTTGCGCCACCACGATCACCAGCAAGGCGATGATGAAGGCCGGCGAAATGCCGAAGGCCACCGGCTCCGACAGCCAGGCAAAGGCATCACCGATGTACGCGGTGCGCGAGTCGGTGAGCTGGTAGGCCACGCCACGCGCCATTTCCAGCACACCCAGCGAGACGATGAACGAAGGGATGCGCCAGGCCACGGTGATCGAGCCGGTAAGGGTCCCGGCCAGTGCCGCGCACCCCATGCCGAGCAGTGCCGCCGGCAGCACGCTCCAGCCCCAGCCCAGAATCGCCACGCTGACCGCCGACGCGGCCAGGGCCAGTACCGAGCCCACCGACAGGTCGATGCCGCCGATGATCAGCACGAAGGTCATGCCCACCGCCAGCACCATCAGGTCGGGGATCTGGTTGGCCAGGGTGCTGAAGGTGCCGTACGACAGAAAGTGGCTGCTCAGCAACGAGAACAGCACCACCATCGCCAGCAACGCACCGGCCAGGCCCAGGTAGGTCCCCAGGCCGAGGTAGGTACCGCTGCGCCGGGCCGGTGGGCCAGGCGGTGTGTCTATCGGGGAAGTGTTCATGCGGGGTTCCTGGGCACTGCGTCTTGCAGCAGCGCGTCACGTTTCTGATAGCCGGCAAAGGCGGCGGCCAGTAGCTGGTCCTGGCTCCAGTGCTCACGCTCGAAGGTTTCAATCAGGCGCCCTGCCGAAAGCACGCCGATGCGATCGCAGATCAGCATCAGTTCGCGCAGGTCGCTGGACACCACCACCAGCGCCTTGCCCTGGCGGGTCAGCTCGGCGAGCAGCCCATAGATGTCGAACTTGGCGCCCACATCGATACCGCGCGTGGGCTCGTCGAACAGCAGCACGGCGCAGTCGCGCTCCAGCCAGCGGCCGATCACCACCTTCTGCTGGTTGCCACCCGACAGCTCGCCCACCGTTTGTGCGGGCCCGGCGCTGCGGATGCGCATGGCCTGGATCTGGCGCTCGGCCAGGGCACGCTCGGCAGCACCATCCACCAGGCCCGCGCGTGAGATCGCCGGCATGTTGCCCAACGCCAGGTTGGCACTGACCGACTGCGACAACAGCAGGCCTTCGCCCTTGCGGTCTTCGGTAATCAGGGCCACGCCGTGGCGCACTGCAGCCATGGGCGAATCGATGCGCACCGGGCGCAACGGGCTGCCCAGCTCGATGCTGCCGCTGTCGGCCGTGTCGGCACCGAAGATCAGGCGCAGCAGCTCGGTACGCCCGGCACCGATAAGCCCGGAGATGCCGAAGATTTCGCCGCTGCGCACCTCGAACGAGACGTCCTGCACCTTGTCGCCCCGGCCCAGGCCGCTGACACGCAGTACCGGCTCGCCGATCGTGCGGCGCCCCAGGTCGATATGCTCGCCCAGCTCGCGCCCCACCATCAGGTTGACCAGTTGCTCGCTGCTGTAGCGCTGCATCGGTTCCACGCACACCAGCTTGCCGTCGCGCAGCACGGCAATGCGCTGGGCGATGCGCTTGAGCTCTTCGAGGCGGTGGGAAATGTAGATGATCGACACACCCCGTTGCTGCAGGCGCTCGATCTGGCTGAACAGCAGCTCCACCTCGCGTGCGGTGAGCATCGCGGTGGGCTCGTCGAGAATCAGCACATGGCAGTCGCCGATCAGGTTGCGGGCGATCTCCACCATCTGCTGATGGCCGATGCCCAGCTCGCCGACCAGCGTATCGGGGTCGATCGCTTCGAGCCCCACCTGCGCCATTGCTGCGATCGCCAGTTGGCGCAGGCGCGTGCGATTGACCCAGCCGGCGCGGCTGGGCAGGTTGTGCAGAAACAGGTTCTCGGCCACGCTCAGGGTGGGCAGCAGGTTGAGCTCCTGCATCACCATGCGCACGCCCTGGCGCTCGGCCGCGGTGCGGCTGGCGGGCTGATACACCTGGCCCTGGTAGAACATCTGCCCGGTGGTGGGGGTTTCGAGCCCGCCGATGATCTTCGACAGGGTGCTCTTGCCCGCACCGTTCTCGCCAGTCAGGGCCAGCACTTCGCCGCGCAGCAGGGACAGTTCGATATCGCCCAGCACGGGCTGGGCGTAGGTCTTGCCGATTGCACTGACCGACAACACGACATCCGCAGTCGCCGACATAAGGTGTTCTCCTGGCGCCCGCACCACGGCAGGCACCGTCAGCGGGCTAGGGCTGCTTGACCAGCTCGACCGGGGTCTGGATGACGTTGTCGGCATCCACGTCCGGCTTCTCGCCGCGCAGCATCTTCAGGGCCGCCTCTATACCGAACACCGCCTGCTTGGCGGCGTATTGATCGGCCGTGGCCAGCACGCGACCGTCGAGCAGCATCGGCTGGATCGCCTTGATGTTGTCGTAGCCCACCACCTGCACCGCACCGACCTTGCCTGCCGCGCGCACCGCCGACACCGCGCCGAGCGCCATGCTGTCGTTGCCGGCCAGCAGCGCCTTGAGGTCGGGGTATTCGTTGAGCATGGCCGAGGCCACGGCATTGCCCTTGTCGATCTCCCAGTTGCCCGATTGCACCGAGACAATCTTGATCTTGGCTGCCTCCATGGCGTCCTTGAAACCGGCGGTACGCTGCTGGGCGTTGGTGGTGGTCGGCACGCCCTCGATGATGCCGACCTGATCGCCCACGCTCAGGCGGGTGGCCAGGTACTCGCCCACCAGGCGCGCGCCCTTGCGGTTGTCGGGGCCCACGAAGGGCACGCTGAGGTTCTTGCTCTTGAGTACATCCGGGTCGAGGCGGTTGTCGATGTTGACCACGGTGATCCCCGCGTCCATGGCCTTCTTGATCACTGGCACCAGGGCCTTGGAATCGGCCGGGGCAATCACCAAGGCGTTGACGCCGGAGACGATCATCTGCTCGACGATGCGGATCTGGTTGCTGGTATCGGACTCGTCCTTGATGCCGTTGGACACCAGGTCGAACTCGCCTGCGTGGTCTCTCTGGTAGGCCTTGGCGCCGTCTTCCATGGTGAGGAAGAACTCGTTGGCCAGCGACTTCATCACCAGGGCCACCTTGGGCTTGGCGGTGTCGGCATGGGCGTGGCTGAAGGGTACGGCGGTGGCGAGGGTGGCCAGCATGGCAACGGCCAGCAGGCGTCCAGCGAAGGGCAGCGTCATGGGTTCACTCCGAATCTTATGATTTTTGTCGGGTCGCAAACGTTTGCGGTTAACAACTATGGAAACGCTACCGGGTTTTGTCAAATCTGCCGACCGCCCTTCATGGCCCCAATAGTGCCGGGAATTATCCTTAAAATCTTCGGAAAACCGAACATCTGGCACCGCAATAATTCGGGTTTCCGAAAACAGTGCCGGGCAGCACGGGGCATAAACCTAAATAAATTTCTTATAAATCAATGAATTGACGTGAACGCTCAGTTAATTGGGCAACTGGTACGCTTTCTGCTGAACTTGTGTGGGCAACACAGCAATTTCACTCATAAGGAACAATAACGATGAAAGCTGCGCTTCACTCCTTCGCTCCGGCCGCCCTGGCCCTGTTCATGTTCTTCCCTGCTGGCGCCTACGCCAAGGAAGCCGAAACCCAACAGAAACTCGCCAACGTGGTTATCCTCGCCACCGGCGGCACTATTGCCGGTGCAGGTGCCAGCGCCGCCAACAGCGCTACCTATCAAGCCGCCAAGGTGGGCGTCGACAAGCTGATTGCCGGTGTTCCGGAGCTGGCCAACCTGGCCAACGTACGCGGCGAGCAGGTGATGCAGATCGCCTCCGAAAGCATCACCAACGAAAACCTGCTGCAACTGGGCAAGCGCGTTGCCGAGCTGGCCGACAGCAAGGACGTTGACGGCATCGTGATCACCCACGGTACCGACACCCTCGAAGAGACCGCCTACTTCCTCAACCTGGTGGAAAAGACCGACAAGCCGATCGTGGTCGTGGGCTCCATGCGCCCCGGTACCGCAATGTCGGCCGATGGCATGCTCAACCTGTACAACGCCGTGGCCGTGGCCAGCGACAAGCAATCGCGCGGCAAGGGCGTGCTGGTGACCATGAACGACGAGATCCAGTCCGGTCGCGACGTGAGCAAGTCGATCAACATCAAGACCGAAGCGTTCAAGAGCGCCTGGGGCCCGATGGGCATGGTCGTGGAAGGCAAGTCGTACTGGTTCCGCCTGCCGGCCAAGCGCCACACGATGGATTCGGAATTCGACATCAAGACCATCAGCAGCCTGCCTGCCGTGGACATCGCCTACAGCTACGGCAACGTCAGCGACACCGCCTACAAGGCCCTGGCGCAAAATGGCGCCAAGGCCATCATCCATGCCGGTACCGGCAACGGTTCGGTGTCTTCGCGCGTAGTGCCGGCCCTGCAGGAACTGCGCAAGAACGGCGTGCAGATCATCCGTTCGTCCCACGTCAACCAGGGCGGGTTCGTGCTGCGCAACGCCGAGCAGCCTGACGACAAGAACGACTGGGTAGTGGCGCACGACCTGAACCCGCAAAAGGCGCGCATCCTGGCCATGGTCGCCCTGACCAAGACCCAGGACAGCAAAGAGCTGCAGCGCATCTTCTGGGAATACTGAGTGCAGTAGCCCGGCAGGCCGCCCTTCCTACAGCGGGGCGGCCTAACCTCTTGTAACCTCGCCACTTTTATTTTGCCCACGGTGCAGCAAAGCCTGCGCCGTGTGGTCACATGGGTTCTTTGAGCGACACGCAGTTGCGAAAAGCCTTACAGTAAAATACTGTATGCGCATACAGCAAAAACAAGGAACCTGTACCTGTGGCCACCTCCTCTGCCGCCAAGCCCGTCAGCAGCTACGAGCAACTGGGCATCCGCATTCAGAAAATCATCAACTCGCCAACCGCGCAGAAGTCCCGCGCGGCGCTGATCTTTCGCCTGGAGCACGAGTCGCCTGCCGACTGGGAGACCCTGCTCGAGGAAATCGCCGAAAACGACAACGTCACCCTGGCCTACCGGGATGACGGCGGCGTGCAGATTTTCTGGGTTGTGCCCAAGGAAGACTGAAGCCGTCGCCAGGCGCTGCCCGCCCACCCTGCTCCGACTTGTCGCCCTTCTGGGCGATGGTGTTATCCGTAGAATCTGGAAGTAATGATGTTCAAGAATCTTGCAGCTGCAGTGATGCTGCTGATGTTGTTGTGTGGCCAGGTGTTTGCTGAAACGCGTATCGGCACCTGGAACCTGGAACACCTGAGCGACCGCCCCAACAAGGACTTCAAGGCCATTGCCAAGGTCGCCAAAAATGTGGATTTTCTGGCTGTGCAGGAGCTGATGAGCGAAGCGGCCCTGGACAAGCTGGCCAGGGAACTCAGCCGCCAGAGCGGCGAGCCCTGGAGCCACATGGCCTCCGATGCGGTAGGCAGGTCTTCGTACAAGGAAATGTATGGTTTCGTGTGGAAGGACAGCAAGGTCGCCTATGAAGACGGTGCGGTGTCCTACCTGGACCGCAAGAAGATCTTCGAGCGCGAGCCCTACTCCGCGCGCTTCAAGTCACTCACCGACAATGCCTATTTCGTGGTGGCCACGGTGCATATCGTGTACGGGAAAAAGCCGTCTGACCGGGTCGCGGAAATCGATGCGCTGTCGAGCTACTGGACCTGGCTGAAGGAAGTCTACCCCGGCAACAATCACATCCTGCTGATGGGCGACTTCAACATGCCACCCACTTCACCTGCCTGGAAGTCGCTCAATACCGCCGCCAGACCACTGGTGGTCGCAGGCGCCAGCACGCTGTCAACAACCGACGGCAAATTCGCCAACCTTTACGACAATATCTTCGTCAGCCATTCCTCTCCGCTGAAGGTCAACAGCGTGGGCGTGTACGACTACCCGAAACACCTGGGCATGACTCACCAGCAAGGCCGGGCGAACATCTCCGATCACGCGCCGATATTCCTGCGTGCAGAGCTGGGGCAAGGCAAGGGCACGGCCACGACCGCCGCTTCACCGGCAAGACCCGCCGCACCCGCCAAAACCAAGGCTGCAACTGTGGCCGACGCCACCGGGCAAGTGCGCGGCAACCGGGCCAAGAAGCGCTACCACCGCCCGGACTGCCCGTCGTACAACAGCATTGCCGAAAAGAATCGGGTCGAGTTCAGCAGCGAATCTGCCGCCCAGGCAGAGGGCTACAGCATCGCCGGCAACTGCCAGAAGGCCGGCTGAGGGGATAACGGTGCAGCCTTGATGCCAAGGCTGCACCTGAAGGTCACTTGACCAGCTGGAACTGACTGGCGCCCTGCAACTCCAGACGCGGCACGCCCTTGTACTGCTCGATACGCCCTATCACGCACACCGTGCGCCCCTCCAGCGGCTGCGCCAGCAACGAGACGAACGCCGGGCGATGCTCGCCCCATACCACCAGCCCCAACCGTCGCTTGCTGGGGAAGCTGGCACCCAGGTCGATCCAGGTCGGCTGGCCCCTGGACGACGGTTTGTAGGTCACCTTCATGATCGGGCCCAGCACCGCAGCGCTCTGCCCGATATGGTCGGCGGCCTGACGCCAGTCCAGCGGGTTGTCGCAGGTGGCGCCCTGCAAGGTAGCGGGTGACGCCGGCGCCGCCACTGCCTGGCTGACCACGGCCGAGCCTGCAACCGACTCGGTGCCCTTGAACGCAAACACCACGATCAGAACCCCGATCAGCGCAGTGAATGACATGATCGTGTACTTCATGACCGAAACCTCCTTGTTGAGCCCTTTGATCCGGCTGCCCTGCGCCTGCGCCAACTGCTGCACGCTGGCGCTCTGGCGCGTGCTCGACAGCAGGTCGTGGGCTTTTTTTCGCTCGGCATCGAGCAGTACGCTGATATCCCGAGCACAACGCTGCGGATGATCCCTGACGTCGCGGTTGGCAAAGCGCAGCACCCGCCAGCCCTGGGAAGTGAGTGCAGACTGACGCCGCTGCCAGTCGATGAACTCGGGGTGCGACATGCCGGTGCCCGTACCGCTTTTGTCATAGCCATCGATTTCGATGGCGATGCGCACGTCTCCCTCTTCATTGATGACAAGGTCGCAGTAGCGTTGCTTGCCGTCATTGTCCTTGAAGGGGTATTGCGCACTCAGCGACTCGTAACGGATGCCCGCCACGAGGCTGAGCACGTTGCTGGCGAACAATCGTTCGTAGTCACTGCCGAACCGCGCCGCATTGGCCTTCAACCACTCGTCCTGGGTCATGTCCTGTCGTCTGCGCTGGAAAGTCGGGCCGGTGCAAAAGCACCCACTCTCGACCGATGCAGTCAAAAAGCCATAACGCAGCCGAGCCGCCGATTCTGGCCGACTCTGTAGGAAAAGTCGATTTTCAGGTGGGATAAGGCGGTGGTCATTCGGGCAACTTCGCCGGCAAGGCCGGCCCGTGCAGGGGGTGACCGGTGGCGCTCAACATGGCTTCGCCCAGTGCTGGTTTGCCCGACGCCTTCAACCCCTGGGCGGCGCCCTGGATATCCCGCCCCTCCTTGTTCTGGCCCAGCTTGAACTTGCCGACCAGACGGGTGATCTCGATCTCGAGCCCGACGATGGCCTTGAGCATGTCGCGGATGTAGTCCTTCGGCGCGTCGGACATCTTCCACGGCACGGGCTGGGATGCTTCGTGGGTGCGCGTGAGCAGGGCCACCAGGCCACGCACGTAGTGCTCGTCATCGTGCAAGGTCACGCGGCCATGGGCGTGCACCACCTGATAGTTCCAGGTGGGCACCTGTTTGTGGGTCTCGTGCTTGCTGGGGTACCAGTTGGGCGAGATGTAGGCATCGGCGCCGCGGAAGATCACCAGCACTTCATCGCCATCCTTTAGTTCACGCCACAGCGGGTTGGCCCGCGATACGTGAGCATGCAGCACCCCCTGCGTGCCCTCCTGCGGCTTGAAGTGGAACGGCAGATGGTTGGCATCCAGCCCACCCTCGCCGTGGCTGACCAATACACCCAGCGGGTTCTGCATGATCAGTTGATGCAGCACCTCGGGGCGCGACTCGTTGAAAGACTGCGGTACGTACATGGTTTGCATCCATCAGGCACAGGGCGATGGCAAATTGTGTGGCGCAACTGGCCCATGGTATAGATCCACTATCGAACAAAATGACTGGACCAGAAAACATGGCGCGCAAAGCCAACGTGGTGGATATTCCTTCGCTGGGCACGCTGGACCGCAGCAGCGGCCAACTGGGGCGCCAACTGGCCCAGGCGCTGCGTGCGGCGATCCGGCGCGGCGACCTCAAGCCCGGCGAGGCGCTGCCCTCGACCCGCATGCTGGCCAGATCGCTGATGATCGCGCGGGGCACGGCCATCGAGGCGTTCGAGCAACTGACGGCCGAGGGGTTTCTGGAGTCCCGCGGCCGTGCCGGCACGCGGGTCGCGCACAGCCTTGAAGAGCCACCTGCCGCGCACACGACAGGTGTGGCGCGGCCCGCCGCCAGCTCGGCACGCATCGAACGCTTTGCACAACTTGCCCGCCGCTTCGGCGAGGTACCCCAGGTACCGTTCGCCGTCTCGGTACCGCTGGGCAAGGCCGCGCCGGATGATATCTGGCGGCGCCTTGGCAACCGGGTGCGCGCCCGCGGCCCGGGCGCCCCTGCCGGCTATGGCGACCCGCTGGGGGAAATCGAGCTGCGCGAGGCAGTGGTGGACTATGTGCGCAAATCCCGCTCGGTACGCTGCGAGGCCAGCCAGGTGATCATCACCTCCGGCACCCAGCAGGGCCTGTACCTGGCCTGCCAGGTGCTGCTGGACATCGGCGATTTCGCCTGGGTCGAAGACCCGGCCTACCGCGGTATCACCGCCATTCTCGAAAGCGCCGGGCACAGCGGGCAGATGGTGCGCGTACCGGTGGACGCCGAGGGCATGGACGTGGAACACGCCGTCGCTACCTGCCCCCACGCCCGCGCCGCCTTCGTCACCTCTTCGCACCAGTACCCGCTGGGCATGCCGATGAGCATGACCCGGCGCGAGGCACTGCTGAGCTGGGCCAGAACCCACAATGCATGGGTGATCGAGGACGACTACGACGGCGAGTTGCGCTATGCAGGGCACCCCTTCCCCTCGTTGCAGGGGCTGGACCCTGAACGGGTGATCTACCTGGGCACCTTCAGCAAGATCCTGTTCCCGTCACTGCGCCTGGGCTATGCGATCGTGCCGCCGGACCTGGTGGACGCCTTCTGCGGTGCCCGCGTGCTGATGGACCGTCATCCGGCCAACGCCGACCAGCAGGTACTGGCGGCCTTCATCAACGAAGGCCATCTGGACCGGCACATCCGCCGCATCCGCGGTGTGTACGCCACCATCCACCGCCAGGTGAACTAAGCGGTGGCGCGCTGGCTGGAGCCTGAGCTGGCCTGGCTGCAACCGACCGACCAGGGCATGCACCTGGTGCTGTGGCTGGCAGCCGGTATCGACGACAGGCAGGTAGCGGACCAGGCCGCAGAGGCCGGGGTGGTGGTGCGCGCGGTATCCCCCATGTATGCGGGGCCGCACGGCAGGCCCGGGCTGGTGCTCGGCCTGGGCGGGTTCAGTGGCGAAGCCATCGATGCGGCGATGCAGCGCCTGGCACGGGTGATCGAAAGCGCCAGCGTTCAGGCCAGCGCCTGCAGGTAGGCGCTGGCCTGCTGATAGCGCTGCAGGCGCGCGATGTCTTCGGGGCCGGGCATGGCGATGCGCGAAAGGTCGCTGTTGTCGGCAAGGTCGGCAAGCTTTACCACCCGTGCCAGCGGGTCGCTGCCCAGCCGCGCGACGAAGGCCTCGTAGCTTTCGTCATCGCGCCGGCTCAGCGCCTGCACCGCCGCCAGTATCTTCAGGGCGAAGCCTTCGCGGGCCAGGTCCGACAAGCTCATGCTGGTATCTTCAAGCACGTCGTGCAGCACCGCGACGATGCGCTGTTCGGTGGTCTGCACCCTCAGCATCACCCGCAACGGGTGCAGGATATACGCAGTGCCGCCCTTGTCCTGCTGCCCTTCATGGGCCCTGGCGGCAACCGCAATGGCTCGCTCCAGTGTGGACATAAGCCCCCTCCTCTAACCCTCGCGCCGTCGCAGGCGCGCCATGCTGCAGGCATCGGTGAACACACCGTCACGTAAAGCATAGTCGCGCAAATGCCCTTCCACCTCGAAGCCGTGGCGCCGGTACAGCGCCAGTGCCGGCTGGTTATCGGCGTAAACAGTGAGTTCGACGCGCTGCAGGCCCATCCAGTTGTCCGCCACCTCAAGCACCGCCGACAACAGCCGTGTGCCCACCCCCTGCCCTTGCCAGGCCGGGGCGACGCCCATGCCGATGCCGCCGCAATGACCGCGACGTACACGAATGAACTGCTCGAGCGTACAGCTGCCGATCACCTCGCCTTGATGTAAGGCCACCAGAAACACCATTCGTTCGTTGTCGGTGGCGATGCGTTTGCGCCACAGGTCGGCGCTCTGATACGGCATCTGCAGCACCTGCCGCGCCACCTGCGGGTGGTTGTACAGGGCCGTGAGCCCCTCGACGTGCTGTTCGGTACAACGTTGAAGGGTAATGGCGAAGGGCGAATCACTCATGACGGCTCATCCTTGAAGACAAGCCGTGAGTGTAAGAGGCGCCGCCGCGTGCTGGCTAGCGCTCGGCGCCGTGCTGGATGACCACCGAATCGGTACCCAGGCGCGCCATCACATCGTTCTTGCTGGCCAGGGCCTCCTCTTTGGTCGGGTAAGGGCCCAGCAGTACCACCGGCTTGCCGTCGCGGTACACCACCGAGGATGGAATCTGTTTTTCGATCAGGCGCGCGGTCATGTCGCTGAGGGCGCCCATGTTCGGGCCCTGGATGATCTCGACGTCCCAGCCTTCGGGCGCGGGCTGGTCGGCCAGGGCATCGGCACGGCGCTGCAGGTCGGCACCACCGCAGATTTCGCGGATGCGCAGGTCGCCGCCGGTTTCGTCGATGATGATCTGGTAGTCGTCGCCCTGCTTGATGGCCACGTAGCTGCGGTAAGGCTGGAACACACCGGCCGCGTCCTTGCCACGGAACTGGCCGCAGATATCGCCCTGCTTGTTGAATCGCACGTTGGCGAACTTGGCCGTCTTCGGGTTATCCAGATGCTCGGCAACCTGCTTGTGTACCCGTTCGGCATCGTTGTCACAGCCGGCCAGGGCCAGCACTGCCATTACCACCGCCACTTTGCGCACGCGTCTATCTCCAGGTTTCAAGCGGCGGATTTTAGCATCTGTGCAAGGCCGGGGGTTACAATCGCCCGGCCTTGAACTTCCATAGGGCATTCCATGCGCCAGGTACTGCTGATTATCGACGTACAACCCTCGTTCAACCCGCCGCAATGGCTGGTAGACGGCATAGCATCACTGATCGGCCGCATGCCGTCGGTGGCGAGCGTGGAGCGCCATGATGAATCGGTGACCCCGTTTCAACGTCAGCTGGGCTGGCAACCGGCGGCGCACGACCAGAGCCTGGTGGCGGCAGATCGTATCTTCATCAAGCATGGCTACGCCCCGACGGCCGAGATGCTGGATTACCTCAGGCAATTGAACCCCGAGCGCGTGCTGGTGTGCGGCATACAGACCGACACCTGCGTGCTGGCGGCGGGGTTCGCGCTGTTTGATGCGGGGCTGCAGCCGACCCTGATCAGCGACCTCACGGTAGGGTCGTCGCTGGATCGGTCGGGGCAGTTGGGGGTGAGCCTGTGGCGGCATCATTTCGGGCACGTGGTGAGCACGCAACAGTTGCGGTGAAGGCTTCGCCGGCATTGGCGGCGAAGCGGCCAGCACAAGCGATCCCTCATTCGCGGATGCAATCCACCGTATACACGTCCCCCACCTCATGCTGCAGCCCGTGCACATCGGCCACAAACCCGGGGAACCCACGGTCGAACGCCCGTGCAAAGCTCAGGTAGTCGATGATCGAGCGCGTCGACTCGGTAAAGCGCTCCCCGGGCATGATCAACGGAATCCCCGGCGGGTACGGCACCAGCATCACCGCCGCCACCCGCCCGATCAGGCGCTCGATCGGCACCGCCTCGACCTCGCCGCGCACCAGCTTGTCATACGCATCCCCCGGCTTCATCACCACCTCGGGCAAGCGCGTGTACAAGCGCTTGAGCTGCTTGGCCGTGGCGTTGGCGCGGTAGCATTCGTGCAACTGCTCGCACAGGTCGCGCAGGCCCATGCCGTGGTAGCGCAACGGGTCCACCTGCGCCACGCACGGCAGGCTCTGCAGCAGCGCGGTATTGGCGTCGTAGTTGCGCTTGAACTCCAGCAGTTCGGTGAGCAAGGTGCTCCACTTGCCCTTGGTGATCCCCATCGAGAACAACACCAGAAACGAATACAGGCCGGTCTTCTCCACCACCAGCCCGCGCTCCCACAGGAACTTGCTGACCACTGCCGCAGGAATACCATGCTCGCCCAGGCTGCCGCCCGCATCCAGCCCCGGCATCACCAGCGTGACCTTGATCGGGTCGAGCAGCACGTAGTCTTCGCTCACATCGCCAAAGCCGTGCCATTCGGCCTGGGGTTGCAGCAGCCAGTCCTCGGTCGCCACGCGGTGAATGCCACCCACCTGCGGCGGTTGCCAGATACTGAACCACCAGTCGTCATCGGCCAGGTGCTCGCGCAGGTTGGCCAGCGCACGCCGAAAGCTCAGCGCCTCGTCGAACATTTCCTGCAGCAGCGAGCGCCCAGCCGGGCCTTCCATCATCGCCGACGACACGTCCAGCGAGGCCAGGATGCTGTACTGCGGCGAGGTGGAGATATGCATCATGAACGCCTCGTTGAATCGATCACGGTCGAGCTGGCGTGCACCGCCGTCCTGCACGTGGATCATCGAGGCCTGGCTGAACGCGGCTAGCAGCTTGTGGGTGGAGTGGGTGCTGAACACCAACGGGCTGTCGGCACTGCGCAAAGTACCCATGGCGTAACGCCCGGCAAAGAATTCGTGAAACGCCGCGTAGGCGTACCAGGCCTCGTCGAAATGCAGCACCTCGACACTGTTGCCCAGCACCTGCTTGATCATCTCGGCGTTGTAGCACAGCCCGTCATAGGTGGAGTTGGTCACCACCGCCATCTTCACCCGCGGCTCGCGCCCTGCGGCCAGCGGGTTGGCCTCGATCTTGGCCTGGATCGCCTCGCGGCTGAACTCGCTCAGCGGGATGGGGCCGATGATGCCCAGTTCGTTGCGCTCCGGACACAGGTACAGAGGGATTGCGCCGGTCATGATGATTGCGTGCAGCACCGACTTGTGACAGTTGCGATCCACCAGCACCAGGTCGTCACGCCCGACCATCGAGTGCCAGACGATCTTGTTGGCGGTGGAGGTGCCGTTGATCACGAAGAAGGTGTGGTCGGCGCCGAAGTTGCGCGCCGCACGCGCTTCGGCCGCCGCCAGGGGGCCGGTATGGTCGAGCAGCGAACCCAGCTCCGGCACCGACACCGACAGGTCCGAACGCAGGGTGTTCTCGCCGAAGAACTGGTGAAACGCCTGGCCCACCGGGCTCTTGCGATACGCCACGCCACCGCCATGGCCCGGCGTGTGCCACGAGTAGTTCGATTGCGCGGTGTGCTGCACCAGGGCCTTGAAGAACGGCGGCAGCAGGCCGTCCAGGTAGTTGTGCGCCGCCCGCGCCACTTGTCGGGCCAGAAACGGCACGGTGTCTTCGAACAGGTAAAGGATGCCGCGCAACTGGTTCAGTTCGCTCATGGCGTCGGCCGGGGCGTTCTCCAGGGTCACCTGCTCGCCCAGTGCGAAGATCGGCAAGTGCGGTGCGCGCACCCGCGCCAGGCGAATCAGCTCGACCATGTTCTGCAGCAGATGGGTGTTTTCCCCCGCGCCTTCGGCCGCAATCAGCATGCAGGCCAGGCCGTGGTGGGTGGCCGCTACCAGGCGGCCCTCGGCGTAGTCCACCGCCGGCAGAATGGTAAAGCCGTCCTGGGCCAGTTCCTGGGCAATGCCGCGCACGCGATCACCGGCCACACTGTCGGCCTTGATATCGCGGTGCACGATGAGTATCGGAAACTTGAGGTCCTTGTACATGGGCGCCGGCACCTTCTGAGCGACAGGCCGTGAGGCCGTTCATTTCAGGGTAGAAGGTCGGCGCCAGGTACGCGGCGGGATTTGCTTCAGCGGGCCTCGAGCAGTTGCTGCCACAAGGCCGGGCCACCGGTGGATTTTGCCACTGCTTCAAGGCGCGCCATGTGCGCTTGCAGCTCTGCCTCGGTGGCCGGGATGATGCGCCCCGGCTGACGCCCCACCAGCCGACGGATCTCGCTGCCCTGGCTGGACTGGCCTTCGCCCTCGCTGTCGCTGCCGGCCAGTGACAGGCTGGTCTGGCCGCCGGTCATGGCCAGGAACACGTCCGCCAGCAACTCGGAGTCGAGCAACGCGCCGTGCAGTTCGCGGCCGGAGTTGTCTACGCCATAGCGTTTGCACAAGGCATCGAGGCTGTTGCGCTGGCCCGGGTGACGCTCGCGGGCCATCAGCAGGGTGTCGAGCACCTCGCAGTGCTGCGCGATATCGGCGCGATCGTGCTGGCCGAGCATGGCGAATTCGTTGTTGATGAAACCAACGTCGAACGCCGCGTTGTGGATGATCAGCCGCGCGCCCTTGATGTACTCGAAGAACTCGTCGGCGATTTCGGCGAAACGCGGCTTGCCCACCAGGAATTCGTCGGTGATGCCGTGCACCCCGATCGCGCCCTCGTCGCTTTCGCGGTCGGGCTGCAGGTACACGTGGAAATTGCGTCCGGTCATGCGCCGGCCGACCAGCTCGATACAGCCGATCTCGATGATGCGGTGACCATCGGCCACCGGCATACCGGTGGTTTCGGTGTCGAGCACTACCGACCTGTTGTTCTGCATCTCCACGTCGGTCATCTCCTGCCGCGTACTGCCTGAATATTGAAAGCGGCGAATTTTACCTCACCCAGGGCAGGATGTGGCGAATTCGCTAAAGGGAGGGTTCAGCGTTGCTTGCGCAGATCGTCGACGCCACGGTTGGCCAACTGGTCGGCACGCTCGTTGCCGGCGTGGCCGACGTGCCCGCGCACCCACTGCCATTTCACGTTGTGGCGGTTGACCTGTTCGTCGAGCTGCTGCCACAGGTCGGCGTTCTTGACCGGCTCCTTGGCGGCGGTCTTCCAGCCACGCTTCTTCCAGTTGACCATCCACTCGGTGATGCCTTTCATCACGTACTGCGAGTCGGTCACCAGCAGCACATCACACTGGCGCTTGAGCGCCTCGAGGCCCTTGATGGCGGCCATCAGTTCCATGCGGTTGTTGGTGGTTTCGCGCTCGCCGCCCCACAGCTCCTTTTCGACGCCCTTGCAGACCAGCAGCGCGCCCCAGCCGCCCAGGCCAGGATTGCCCTTGCAGGCACCATCGGTGTAGATCTCGACGCTTTCGACGCTTTCGCTCATGTACAGCCTTTATTCATCATTGAAGGTGCGGCCCTCGGGGTGAGGCGTGCGCCGGTTGACCTTGGCCATCGGCAACGGCAGCAGCTTGCCCATCGGCTCGCGGCGCACCTGGCGCAGCGGGCGCAGGCCCACCACCATCTTGCGCGCCACCAGCACGTACACACCGCCACCGGATATCTGCCAGCGCCCGGCAGCACGCTCCCAGCCAGACAACCGTGCCTGCCAGGCCGGCGAGGCAAGCGGCGGACGATAGCACCCGAAGCGGCGTTTCTCCAGCGCGAAGCCCAGCAGGTTGAGCCAGTCGCCCACCCGCGACGGCGAGATGCAGCGCGCCTTGCGCAACGCATCATGGGCAAACACCCGGCGCAGGCCCCAGGTGCTCCAGGGGTTGATCCCGACGATCAGCAGGTGCCCGCCAGGGCGCACGCTGCTGGCCGCCTCGCGCAGCAGGCCGTGGGGCGAGAGGCTGAAGTCCAGCCCGTGCTGCAGCACCACCACGTCGGCGGCGTGCTCGCTCAGGGGCCAGGCCTGTTCTTCGCACACGATCTCGACGCCCGGCAGCGGCGCCCCCAGGCGCACGTTGCGTTGCACCTGCGGGGCATTGGGCGGTGCCTCGGCGCAAGGGCCGTAATGCACCAGGTAGCCACCGAAGAAGCGCCCCAGCTCCTCTTCGAGCAGGCGCTGTTCCCCGGCGAGCAGCTGCTGGCCCAGCGGGCCGGCGAACCACTCGCGCGCCTGGCTGATCAGCTCGAGCCACTGCGGGTCGGCCTGGGCAAAGGCTTGATCGGTCATTGCTGTCTCCCTTGGAAGGTTCTCGACAACGCACATAGCTACTAAGATGCACCCATGTCCACCGTTTGGCGAATCGCACGATGATACAGATACAGGCCCTGCCCGCTTTCAGTGATAACTACATCTGGTTGTTACAAGATGCCGTGAACCAGCGCTGTGCGGTGGTCGACCCGGGCGATGCCGCCCCCGTGCTGGCCTGGCTGCAGGCGCATGCCGACTGGCAACTGACCGACATTCTGATCACCCATCACCACCACGATCATGTGGGCGGCGTTGAGCAGCTCAAGGCGCACACCGGCGCCCGCGTCAGCGGCCCGGCCAACGAACGCATACCCGCCCGCGACCAGGCCCTGAACGACAATGACCGCCTCGAAGTACTGGGGCTTGAGTTCCAGGTGTTCGCCGTACCCGGCCACACCCTGGGGCACATCGCCTATTACTGTGCCCAGCCGCAGTTGCCGATGCTGTTCTGTGGCGACACGCTGTTCGCCGCCGGCTGCGGGCGCCTGTTCGAGGGCACGCCGGAGCAGATGCACCACTCGCTGGAGCGCCTGGCAGCGCTGCCGGCGGCCACCCAGGTGTATTGCGCTCACGAATACACCCTGAGCAACCTGCGCTTTGCCTGTGCGGTCGAGCCGCAGAACCCGCACGTTATCCAACGCTTCGAAGACGTTACCGCACTGCGCGCGCAAGATCGCATCACTTTGCCCTCCACCATCGCGCTGGAGAAGCTGACCAACCCGTTTTTGCGGGTAGCAGAAACATCCGTTAAACAAAAAATAGACGAACGGGTGGGCCGCATAAACCCTACGCCCAGTGCTGTTTTTGCAGGGTTGCGGGCCTGGAAAGACACGTTCTAAACAGGCGCTGTGAAGGTGGGAAAATTCTCAAAGGTTGACCGATGGGGGGTGCCTTTCTAGAATCGCCCGACATTTTTGCCCGGAACTTTCCCCCAGCCAATGTCGTCCCCTAGCCGCAGAACCTTCAATTCCGTTGCCCTGACGCGCCTGGCCCAAGCCAGTGCGCTGGCCCTGGCCGCCACCCTCGTGGGCTGCCAGAGCACGCGCCAGGTCGATGAATCCGATAGCGTTCGCGCGCACAACTTCCAGGCGCGGATCAAGCAGAAACCGATCTTCGTGCATGACAAGAAGCCGGTCGAGCCAGCCGTGGCCCAGGACGTCTGGGAACGCATGCGCCAGGGCTTCCAGTTGCAGGACGGCATTGCGGTGAACCCGCGCATCGAGCAGCAGCGCCTGTGGTTCGCCAGCAACCCTTCGTTCCTGGAAGGCGCCGGCGACCGCGGCAGCCTGTACATCCACTACATCGTCGAGCGTCTTGAAGAGCGCGACATGCCGCTGGAGCTGGCCCTGCTGCCGGCAATCGAAAGTGCCTACAACCCGATGGCCTATTCCCGCGCTCACGCGGTGGGCCTGTGGCAGTTCATCCCGTCCACCGGGCGCTACTTCAACCTGCGCCAGACGCGCTTCTACGATGGCCGTCGCGACATCACCGCCTCGACCAACGCGGCGCTGGACTACCTGACCCGCCTGCACGACATGTTCAACGGCGACTGGCTGCTGGCCCTGGCGGCCTACAACGCCGGTGAAGGCACGGTCAGCCGCGCCATCGAGCGCAACGAGAAGCTCGGCCTGCCAACCGACTACTGGAACCTGCCGCTGCCCAAGGAAACCCGTGACTACGTGCCAAAGCTGCTGGCCCCTGTCTCTTATACACATCTGACGCTGCCGACGATCTACTCTGTGTAGAT